>UMHI01025618.1_pt1 | contig 19295 bp, 9 predicted proteins | sample 1965481 | NCBI WGS metagenome assembly UMHI01 (sample SAMEA4836093, study PRJEB28245) | human gut metagenome | biome: gut microbiome; material: fecal sample | place: Denmark | collected 2008 | reverse complement strand
CTTTCTTTTTTACCCAACAATATCTTTAATTAAGGGAGACGGGGAAAACTCTGCCCGGCACAGCCAACCTGTTTATGCTGCGGCAGCTGCTGGGAATTCCGTTGGAAGCAGCGGATATGGAAGCGACTGATTTAGAAGGGACAACGGGAACGGAAAAATCACCCCCAATCCACTGCGGCTGCGCTTCTGGGTTACTTATCAGGCAGGAGAGAGCGAGCCCATGCTGGATGTGCTGACGTTCTGCGGAAATAAGGACTATCAGGTGTTTTTCAGAATCGGGAAAGACCAGTCTGATTGTATCTTTACGACAAATGAAAGTGAAGCGTTGGCAGGAGAAGGAAGAAGCCTGCTGGAAAGCCGGGCAAATGACAAATAAAGAAAGTTAGAGAAATGAGCCTGTGCAGGAACCGTGCATAAACACTGTTTCTGCGCAGGCTTTTTGTTAAATAAAAACGGATTTGTTTTTTCTAACATTTGGTGTATAATACTTTTATACTGGGTTTGTCTGTGCAGGATGAATGGTGCCTGCATGGAGGGCAGGGGAGAACGCTTCCCTGACTGGCTCAGAAAGACACCATATAGAAAAGGAGAATCCGCCATGTCGGAAGCATTGAAAGAACGCAAAGAGATGGACCCGCAGTACCAGTGGGACCTGACCAAAATGTACGCCAGCGATGCGGAATGGGAAAAGGCTTTTGCCGCCATTGACCCCAAAATTGAAGCTTTGGCTGCCTGGGAGGGCAAGCTGAACAACGCTGCCAGCATTCGTGAATTTTATGATGCAGAAATCGGCGTGTTCCGTGAACTGGAAAACCTGGCTGTCTACACCAGCCTGCGTCTGAGCGAGGATACCCGTGCTGATGACGCCCAGAGCATGGATGCCCGCGCTACCGCCAAATATGTAAAGGCTGTCGGTACCATCGCCTATGCTCAGCCGGAAATCCTGGCACTGCCGCAGGAAACCCTGGATGCCATCATGGCTGACGAGCAGGTTGCCCCCTATCGTTTTGCTCTGGAAGACCTGCTGCGTGCAAAGCCTCACACCCTGACCGCCCCGGAAGAAAAGCTGCTGGCTGCTTTCGGTGAGGCATTCGGCACCCCGAAAAATGTTGCCGATAACCTGGAAGACGCCGACATGGTGTTCGATTCCGTCAAGGATGGCGAGGGCAACGATGTGGAGCTGACCGCTTCCAACTACATCCTGCTGCAAACCTCCAATGACCGCGTGCTGCGCAAGAATGCCTTTGAAAGCTACTACAAGAGCTTCCGCCAGCACATCAACACGCTGGCTGCCTCTTACTCCGGCGCTGTCAAGACCGCTACCGCCGAAGCCTCCGTCCGTCATTATGAATCTTCCCGCGCCATGTCCATGGCAGGGGAGAACGTGCCCGGCCAGGTCTATGATAACCTGGTGGCTACTGTGCGCAAGCACCTGCCGGATATGTACCGCTATGTTGCTCTGCGCAAGCGCATCCTGGGTGTGGACGAGCTGCACTACTATGATGTGTACGCCCCGCTGACCAAGGGCGTCAGCGCCCATTACACCTATGACCAGGCCAAGCAGATGGTTCTGGATGCCGTTGCACCGCTGGGCGAAGAGTACGGCACCATCGTTCGCAAGGGCTTTGCCGAGCGCTGGATCGATGTGTTCCCCAACAAGGGCAAGAGCGGCGGCGCTTACTCCGGCGGCAGCTATGATTCCAACCCCTATATCATGTGCAACTTTACCGGTACGCTGGACAGCGTTTCCACCATTGCGCATGAGATGGGCCACAGCATGCACAGCTGGTTCAGCCGCCATACCCAGCCTGCCCAGTATGCCGACTATACCCTGTTTGTCGCAGAGGTCGCTTCCACCGTCAACGAGAACCTGCTCATTGAGCACCTGCTGGCAGAAAAGAACCAGGATCCCGCAACCCGCCTGGCCCTGCTGAATCAGTACCTCGAAAATTTCAAGGGAACCGTCTACCGCCAGACGATGTTTGCCGAGTTTGAGCGCGATGCCCACGCCATGGCCGAGCGCGGCGAAGCCCTGAATCCCGCCGCCCTGAACAATCTGTACAAGAAACTCATTGTGGACTACTTTGGACCGGAGCTGGTTGTGGATGACGAAGTACAGTACGAGTGGGCACGCATCCCGCACTTCTACCGCCCGTTCTATGTTTATAAGTATGCAACCGGCTATTCCACTGCCGTGGCATTGTCCGAGGGCATCCTGAAGAACGGCGAACCGGCTGTTAAGAAGTACCTGGAGTTCCTGCACATGGGCGGCAGCGCTTACCCGCTGGATGAGCTGCGCCATGCCGGTGTGGACCTGACCACCCCCGCCCCGGTGGATGCTGCCCTGGATAAGTTCGGCCGCATTCTGGACGAAGCCGAAGCCTGCGTGGCACAGCTGGAAGCTACAAAATAAGCAGGGGAAAGTCCTAGGGGGTATCTGAAAAATTCAAAAATTTAGTCTGTTTCTGCAAACACAGCGGGATTTTGCGTTAAAAAGCCTTGGAATCCGCAAAGGATTCCTATGGCTCTTTGCCTTACATCCTGCTTGCGTTTGCGAAATATCCATCGTTCTCTTTATTTTCAGATACACCTTAAGTGCAAAATTAGGGCAATACCGCATAATTCTAAGTGCCGATACGGCGAGCGAGGTGCGGCAGATGCTAAGCCAAAAGCGCAGATAATACTGGATGTCTTATCGAGCATTTTGGCAACGCAGATGCCGTGCCGCAGCCGCCGGAGCGGTGCTTGAGCCGTTAGGCGGGAATTGTGCGGTATTGCCTTAGAACCCACAGTGCAGAAAATCAGCATCTTGCACGATTATTTGAAATATTTTTTGTGAATACTCTTGACAGAGCGTGGTTTATCCGCTATTATAATAAATGCGTGAGTTAAGGGGTCAAGTGCGGCCAAAATGGAAGCACAACCCCCGCAAAAAAAACTGCGCGGAATAATCAAGAAAGGAGAAAAGAAATGCCTACTTTTAACCAGCTCGTACGCAAAGGCCGTGAGGTCCTGGTAACCAAGAGCACTGCTCCTGCCCTTCAGAAGAGCTACAACTCCCAGAAGAAGCAGTACACCACCATGAACAGCCCCCAGAAGCGTGGTGTTTGCACCGCTGTTCGTACCATGACCCCCAAAAAGCCCAACTCTGCTCTGCGTAAAGTTGCCCGTGTCCGCCTGACGAATGGTATCGAGGTCACCTCCTACATTCCTGGTATCGGCCATAACCTGCAGGAGCACAGCGTTGTCCTGATCCGTGGCGGTCGTGTTAAGGACCTGCCCGGTGTCCGTTACCACATCATCCGTGGTACTCTGGATACTCAGGGTGTTGCAAACCGTAACCAGGCTCGCAGCAAATACGGCGCAAAGCGTCCCAAGGCCGGTGCCAAGAAGTAAGGAAACATCTTTTCGCCATAAAATGGTCAGCTGACCCTTTTGTGGCATAACGGGAGTTTTCTTTAACTTTCGAGTACCGATGATATCATTAATGTGAAGGAGGGAAGAAAGATGCCCAGAAGAGGTAAAATCGCAAAGCGCGAAGTTCTGGCTGATCCTATTTACAATTCCAAGCTCGTCACCCGTCTGGTCAACAGCATCATGCTGGATGGCAAGAAGGGCGTCGCTCAGAAGATCGTTTACGAAGCTTTTGAGACTGTCAAAGAGAAGACCGGCAACGATCCTCTCGAAATGTTCGAGAAGGCCATGGAAAACATCATGCCCAGCCTCGAAGTTAAGGCCCGCCGTGTCGGCGGCTCCACCTACCAGGTTCCCCTGGAGGTCAGCCCCGCCCGCCGCGAGACCCTCGGCCTGCGCTGGCTGACTCTGTACAGCCGCAGCCGTGGTGAAAAGACCATGTCCGCTCGCCTGGCCGCCGAGATCATCGACGCTACCAACAACGTTGGCGGCGCTGTCAAGAAGCGCGAAGATACCCACAAGATGGCAGAAGCCAACAAGGCTTTCGCGCATTACCGTTATTGATCTGCTTACTGAGGAGGTTTAAGCCATGGCAACGCCGAGAGACGTATCCCTGCAAATGACCCGAAATATCGGTATCATGGCCCACATCGACGCAGGCAAGACCACCACCACCGAGCGCATTCTGTACTACACCGGTATTAACCATAAGATCGGCGAAGTTCATGACGGCGCTGCTACGATGGACTGGATGGAGCAGGAACAGGAACGTGGTATTACCATCACTTCCGCTGCAACCACCTGCTACTGGAGCCACACCGAGACCCAGCACGATCCGGCTCTGTTCAAAAAGAACCGTCATCGTATCAACATCATCGACACCCCGGGCCACGTTGACTTTACTGTTGAAGTTCAGCGTTCTCTGCGTGTTCTGGACGGTTCTGTTACCGTTCTGGCCGCAAAGGGTGGCGTTGAGCCTCAGTCTGAAACCGTTTGGCGCCAGGCTGACGAGTACAAGGTTCCCCGCATGGTTTACGTCAACAAGATGGATACCATGGGTGCTGACTTCTTCCGCTGCGTACAGATGATGCATGATCGTCTGCATGCCAACGGTGTGCCTATCCAGCTGCCTGTCGGCCAGGAAGACACTTTCCGCGGCATCATCGATCTGATCGACATGAAAGCCGATATCTACTATGATGATATGGGCAATGATGTGCGCGTTGAGGAAATTCCTGAAGACCTGAAAGAACAGGCTCAGGAATATCATGACAAGCTGATCGAAGCTGTTGCTGAGACCGACGAAGAGCTGATGATGAAGTACCTGGACGGCGAAGAGCTGACCAAGGGAGAAATCAAGGCTGCTCTGCGTAAGGCTACTATTTCCAACGAGATCGTTCCTGTTGTCTGCGGCTCTTCTTACAAGAACCGTGGCGTTCAGAAACTGTTGGATGCAATCGTTGATTATATGCCTGCTCCGACCGACGTTGCGGCCATCAAGGGCACCAACCCGGAGACTGGCGAGGAAGAAGATCGCACTTCTTCCGATGATCAGCCGTTCTCTGCACTGGCATTCAAGATTATGACTGACCCGTATGTCGGTAAGCTGTGCTTCTTCCGCGTGTACTCTGGTACCGTTGAGGCTGGCACCACTGTTTACAACTCTGTTAAGGATCAGGACGAGCGTATCGGCCGTATCCTGCAGATGCATGCAAACAACCGTAAGGATATCGACATCTGCTACGCTGGCGATATCGCCGCTGCTGTTGGTCTGAAGAACACCACCACTGGTGATACCCTGTGCGATGAGAAGCATCCCATCATCCTCGAGTCCATGAACTTCCCCGAGCCGGTTATCCGCGTTGCCATCGAGCCCAAGACCAAGGCTGGCAGCGAGAAGATGGGTATTGCCCTGTCTAAGCTGGCTGAAGAGGACCCGACTTTCCGTACCTGGACCGATGAAGAAACCGGTCAGACCATCATCGCCGGCATGGGCGAGCTCCACCTGGAAATCATCGTGGACCGTCTGCTCCGCGAGTTTAAGGTCGAAGCTAACGTTGGCGCACCTCAGGTTGCCTACCGTGAAACCATCCGCAAGGATGCTAACCAGGAAACCAAGTACGCACGTCAGTCCGGTGGTAAGGGCCAGTATGGTCACGTTAAGATCAAGATTGAGCCCAACCCGGGTAAGGGTTATGAGTTTGTCAACGGTATTGTTGGCGGCGCTATCCCGAAGGAATACATCCCCGCTGTTGACAACGGTATCCAGGGCGCGATGAAGTCCGGCATTCTGGCTGGCTATCCCGTCGTGGATGTCAAGGTCACTCTGTGGGACGGCTCCTATCATGAAGTTGACTCCTCTGAAATGGCGTTCTCCATCGCCGGCTCCATGGCATTCAAGGATGCTATGAAGAAGGCTGATCCCGTCATTATGGAGCCCATCATGAAGGTTGACGTTGTTGTTCCTGACGAGTATATGGGCAACGTCATTGGCGACTTGAACAGCCGCCGCGGCGCGATCCAGAACCAGGAATCCACCGATGGCACTGCCCGTGTCACCGCTATGGTTCCTCTGTCCGAGATGTTCGGTTACGCTACTGACCTGCGTTCCAAGACCCAGGGCCGTGGCCAGTACTCCATGGAGCCGGCTGATTACCAGCAGGTTCCCAAGAGTGTTGCAGATAAGATCATGACCGAGCGCAATAAGGGCTGATTCTGCACAAATTCGCGCAAAATACTTGATTTTTCTTGAAAAATCTAGTATGATAGCCTTACAACAGGCTATTTTATCTGTTTGAATTAAAGGAGGATACTTCCAATGGCTGAAAAGGAAAAATTTGACCGCTCTTTGGAGCATGTCAACATCGGTACCATCGGTCACGTTGACCACGGCAAGACCACTCTGACTGCCGCTATCACCAAGGTTCTGGCTCTGAAGGGCGACGCCGATTTCATGGATTACTCCAGCATCGATAAGGCTCCTGAAGAGAAGGCTCGTGGTATCACGATCAACACCGCTCACGTTGAGTACCACACCGCGAAGCGTCACTATGCCCACGTTGACTGCCCGGGCCATGCTGACTACATCAAGAACATGATCACCGGTGCTGCTCAGATGGACGGCGCTATCCTGGTTGTTGCTGCAACCGATGGCCCGATGCCGCAGACCCGTGAGCACATCCTGCTGGCTCGTCAGGTTGGCGTGCCCAAGATCGTTGTGTTCCTGAACAAGTGCGATATGGTTGACGACGAAGAGCTGCTCGACCTGGTCGAAATGGAAGTTCGCGAACTGCTGGACAGCCAGGATTTCGACGGCGACAACACCCCGATCATTCGTGGTTCCGCTCTGAAGGCTCTGGAGAGCACTTCCAAGGATCCCGATGCTCCGGAATACAAGTGCATTTGGGAGCTGATGGATGCTGTTGACAGCTACATCCCGACCCCGGACCGTGCTGCTGATAAGCCGTTCCTGATGCCCGTTGAGGACGTTATGACCATCTCTGGCCGTGGCACCGTTGCTACCGGTCGTGTTGAGCGTGGTACTGCTCATGTCGGCGATCAGATGGAAATCGTTGGTCTGAAGGAAGAAAAGCTGACCACCACCATCACTGGTCTGGAAATGTTCCGCAAGAGCCTCGAGTTCGCTCAGGCTGGCGACAACATCGGCGCTCTGCTGCGTGGTATTGACCGTGACCAGATCGAGCGTGGCCAGGTTCTGGCTGTTCCCGGCTCTGTTCATCCCCACACCACTTTCGATGGCCATGTTTACGTCCTGAAGAAGGAAGAAGGCGGCCGTCATACCCCGTTCTTCAACAACTATCGTCCTCAGTTCTACTTCCGTACCACCGACGTTACCGGCATCATCACCCTGCCCGAAGGCACTGAGATGTGCATGCCCGGCGACAACGTTGATATGCACGTTGAGCTGATCACCCCGGTTGCCATGGAAGAAGGCATGCGTTTCGCTATCCGCGAAGGCGGCCACACTGTTGGTTCCGGCGTTGTTTCCAAGATCGAGAAGTAATTTTCGGCTTGTGATATAGCTTTCAAGGCTCCTGCTGTTAAGGCAGGGGCCTTTTTGTTGTGTACGACTTATGGGGCGGGGAGGGGGCAAAGGCCGGGTGTGGAAGACCAAGGAAGGCATCATGAAAACATCAGAAATTGTAGATAGGGGAGAGGACACCATTCGGCACTTTGAAAAAGTGGAGCAGGAGGGGGCACTCACACCGCCCTACCTTGGGAAGGTGTATTTCAGGTCGCGGTTAAGGGGCAAGGGCTGATCTATCCCTAAGTTTTCGGAACGGTCAGGAACGCTCTCTACAGTACAATTTATAATGGGCAATTCTCAACCTCCAATTTTCCCTTCAAGTTTCCTCCAATCTCTGCCAAATCTCTCAACAACAAGCCAAACCGAAATGGCAAAAAATGCGCGATCACAATACCGGGTGATTGGATTAAGAGATTGCAAAGAACATTATCGGGGTAAATGTTTAATCATTTGATAAAATCAGGAATAAACCATACAAAAATGTTAATAAGTAGCGCCAAAGGGTCACCGCACCGCAACGCAAATAATGTGCGAAAAACAGGTTTCAGTTGATTCAAGGACAAAAATTTAGATAGAAACCGCTCTAATGAACTATGCAAATTCTGGCAACTGTGATATAATGTATATAACTAGATGTGTCGGAATGGTTATCATTTGCGGGATCAAGGCATGCAGCCGGTACAACGTTTTGTCAGCCGCTGTGCCGGGGCCAAAAGCCCCAAAAGCAGGCCGCAGCCCGGCAGGGGATCGCCAGACCGAGGGGAGCACAACCAGGCGTTTTGCAATCAACACCTGCAAAGTGCCGCACATCTGCCGTACCACTTTTCACACAAAAGGGGAAAGTAGTAACACTTAAGGGAGGATAAAACTATGAAGAAAAACCTTCAGCGTTTTGGTGCATCCGTGTTGGCAGCAGCCATGGTTGCCCAAAGCGTGGCGCTTCCCGCAGCAGCCGAAACTACCAAGATTGATTCTTCGGCAGCGCAGTCTGTTGCAGCAAGCGCAGCAAGCGCGGCCAGCGCTGTGCAGTCCCTGCCCAAGTTCACCAGCACCGCAGACCTGATCAAGCAGACAGCCCAAACGCTGGCTGCCCAGGGCGAAGTGCATGAACTGGAGCAGGACGATGCCAAGCTGGAAGCGACTGCACAGAGCAAGGCGGGCATGAGCCTTGCAGCGTTGGAAAATGCACTGGCCGATGCCATGTACGCCAACGCCGCAGCCGGCAAGATCAACACTGAAGCCTATGGCCTGAACAAGGACGAGATGGCATCGGTGATGGCTGCCACCATCAAAACGTATCATCTGTCCAGCGCCGTTACCGACCTGGGCTATGAGACGAACGCCGCAGGCGTTGTGACCGCCGTTACCTTTACCGGCAGCTCCGGCATGACCTCTGCGATGGAGTCCATGACCAACAGCGATGATGAAGTGATTGCGCAGCAGGCTGACAGCTACGCACAGGCTTACGTTGCTGAAAACTCCGATACCTTTGCTGCCAGCGCCGCTGCAGACGGCCATACCTATGGCGAGCCGAAATGGTACTGGAATGACACCAACCCGGAGGATGGCCACACCCATACCTGGAAGGAAACCCCCGATGGTTACTGGACCAAGACCGATGACGGCTGGGCTTACACCGCTGTGTATACCTGTGAAAAGGACGATGCCTACCAGAAGGTAGAAGGCACCGTAACCAAGGATACCACCGAGGCAAAGCCCGGCGCTGCCGGCAAGACCGTTTACTCTGCCAGCGTGCCCGCTGACAAGAGCCCGGTTAAGAAGGAATACAAGGAACCCACCACCCGCACCGACGACATTGCCGCCCTGCCCTGCCAGAACCATGCCGTGCCCAAGGATGCAGATGGCAACTTTGTTGCTACCTTCAACTGGGAAATGAAGAAGGTCGAGGGCAAGCTGGAAGCTGACTACAGCAACGCCCAGCTGTTCTATGACAGCGAAACCGGCAAAATTTCTGCCAGCGCTCCCGTTACCATTGACTGGGAATGCACCAGCGTCACCTTCAAGTGCGCTGTCTGCGGCGAAGAAATCAAAACCCAGCCGGTAATGACCATGCCGGTCAGCGTTGTGGTAGACCAGAATGACAATTCCGTCTACATCAACGTGGGCGGCACCCCGACCTTGGATACCACCTCCGGCGGCACCGGCGTTACCCTGGTGTCCGCAATGAAGGACGGCAACTGGTACGATATGCAGAACAACCCGGTTGACGCAAGCAAGGTGAACTTCACCTATCAGAGCGGCGACAACAAGGGCAAGAACAGCCTGCTGCTGTACGACAGCCAGAAGACTGCCGTGTATGTGGACGACCAGGGCAACCAGGTCACCAATACTTACGATGTCTCGACTGCGCAGATGAACTACTACTACTTCCAGCTGTCGCAGTTCAACCAGGACGAAGCAGAGTACTTCGGCGTGGCTGCTCCGTTCTGGACCTCCAAGGGCGTTCAGAAGCAGGGCGAGGATGGCAGCATCACCGGCACCATGGGCGCAATCAAGGTATTGTGCAGCATTGATCCGAACGATGATGTCCCGCCGACCACCATGGCATTTATGCTGCAGTTCCTTCCGCAGGGCTTTATGTCTTACGTTATGACCTATGGCGAAGCTCTGAAAGCCATCCGTGATGCAGGCCTGGCACAGGTTGCCAAGCTGGGTGACAGCGCTGACTATGTCACCAAGCTGCTGGTCCTGCACGACTGGATCTCCCAGGTTGCAGAATTCGATATGGGCTCCATGGGCGATATCACCGGCGGCGGTAACAACGACCCCATCCAGATGACTGCTTTCGGTGCCCTGCTGGGCGGCGGGATCGGCGCTTCCGGCGTTGAGTATGGCTGCATCTGCCTGGGCTATGCATCTGCATTTAACTACATGGTCCAGAATTTGCCTGACAACAAGAGCATCTATAAGAATGAAGACGGCACCTGGAAGACCCCCGATGAAGTAGGCGATAACGCTGTTGTTGACTTTGCCCAGATCCTGTATTACTGCGATACTGCTGATACCAGTATTGCCGGTAATGCGTTCGGCGGCGGCATGTTCAACAACGTCCACTACTTCAACGCAGTCAAGGTCAACAAGCTGCAGGGCGACAGCAACTCTGCTACGATGACCACCGGCGAAGCCAACAAGAACTGGTACTATGTTGACGTCTGCTATGACGACGTGAACACCGAGTGCATGGCCCAGACCCGCGTTGAGAACGCAGGCGACATGCGCCATGTCAACTTCCTGGTTTCTCCCTCCGGTCTGGAAGGCCGTTACAGCAAGTACTATGATTACATTGACTCGCTGTACGATGGCTACACCTACACCAAAAACAAGGAACCCGATAAGGATGATGCCGGCAATGTTGTGTTGAACAACGGCAAGCCGCATTACTCTTACACCAAGGCGGAGAACAAGAACGAGACCCGTTACACCGATACCTGCTACGAGGATACCTGGTTCACCTCTATCTGCAGCCCCATCTACTTCGACAATAATTACTTCTATTACGTTGATACCACGACCAACCAGAACCTGTACAACAACATGCGCCGCCAGCAGTCCGAGAACGGCAACAACGGCAGCTCTGGTTCCGGCAGCTCTGGTAACAACTCCCAGATGCAGCAGTTCATGAAGAAGATGCAGAACCAGGGCCCCGATACTCTGGAAGCACGTCCGCGTAATGCGAACTACTATATCCGCAAAGAGGATTCCAGCAGCTCCGGCGGCATGAACTCCAGCATGAGCAGCTTTACCAAGACGGATGACCCGTTTGATATCATCCTGATGTACTACAACGATCTGAAGGAAACCAGCAGCAACTTCAATGATGACGACAGCAATGCCAAGGTCCTGGCCGAAGCTGGCACCATCTATAAGATCGATACCAGTGCAAAAGATAAGCATGCCAAGGTTGAAAACAACCTGAACACCGAGTGCCTGGCAGACGCTGCTGCAAAGCGGATCTACCCCGCACTGGTACACTCTACCGCACTGTATGATGGCAAGCTGTACTTCAACGTCAACAACGCCATCTACCGTATGGACCCGACCACCGGCGCAGTGGAAGAAGTGAAGGAATACAACACTGTCTATGGCGGCATTAAGCTGACCAAGGATAAGGACGGCAACAAGGTTCCCGATACCCACTTTCCCGGCATGAGCATGGTTATCATGGATAGCAAACAGAATACCGACAGTGTGCAGTATCTGGACACCTTCATGAACCATCCTCTGGCTGGCCTGACCCTGCGTGACAGCTACAGCTTTGCTACCACCACCCAGCAGGGCCAGACTGTGATCACCGGCATCAATACCACCAAAGATCAGCTGGTCGTTTCTGTCGGCACCAACCTGTCCAACACCTATAAGGAACTGGTGGACGGCAAGGCAGAAGTCAAGACCGATGCCGCCGGCACTTCTTATGCAAACCGTAAGAGCTACAAGACCGAGTCCTGGAACTACAACCCGAGTTACAACCAGAACATGGGCAGCTCTGACGAGAAGAACAAGAACGAAGAGTTCATGTGGTGCGCTAACCTGGTTGAAACCATGCCGATGTCCGACATGGTCAGCGACCTGAGCAGCGGCGCAACCACCGATGTTTCCGTTGAAGCATGGTGCGATACCCCTGCTTACACCCAGGCCCGCACCAACAAGTACGGCCTGACCAAGGGTGAAAAGAAGTACGCTGACGGCGCACTGCCCAAGGGCCATACCTGGGCTCTGGATGAGCTGGAAACCAAGTCCGTTGGCAACAATGTGTACCTGTGCTCTGATTGCCATACCGCAACCGAAAGCACCCCCCACACCGTTACCCTGCCCGATCCAGTTGAAGGCGTTACCCTGACCCTGGGCACCACCAGCAAAACCTACATCAAGGACGATACCGTTACCCTGACCGTAGAAAAGGAAGGCACCGATATCGTTACCGTTACCGCAAAGAACGGCGATACCGATGTTGCTCTGACTGAAGTTCAGGAAGCAGCGCAGGACGAAGCCGACGCCCAGGCTACCACCGAAAAGGCTAAGACGGTTTACACCTTCACCATGCCGGACGGCGATGTGACCATCAGCGTTACCAAAAATGCCAAGACCTATGCGGTCAATGTTGCTACCCTGACCAATGGTGAGATCACTGCTTCCGCTAAAGAAGCAGCTGAGAAGGAAACCGTAACCCTGACTGCTAAGCCCGCGACCGGCTATGCCCTGAAGGCTGGCAGCGTGAAGGTTACCTACAAAGACGCTGACAACACCGAGAAGCCCGTTGAAGTGAAGGCTGATACCGAAAAAGCCAACACCTACACCTTTGCAATGCCTGCTTACCCTGTCAACGTCAGCGCAGAGTTTGTTAAGGAATACAAGGTTACCGCAGCTCCTGCTGAGAACGGCACTGTTACCGTAGACCCGACCGCAGCTGTTGAGGGCACCGACGTTACCGTTACCGTTAAGGCAGCTGATAACTACCAGCTCAAGGCTGACAGCCTGACCTACAGCTATAAGAGCGGCGAAGATACCAAGACCGAAAAGCTGACCCTGACCGATGGCAAGGCTACCTTCAAGATGCCTGCTGCTGATGTTACCGTTAGCGCTGTGTTTGAAGCACTGACTGCAACTCCGACTGCAACTCCGACTGCAACTCCGACTGCAACTCCGACCGCAACTCCGACTGCAACTCCGACTGCAACTCCGACTGCAACTCCGACCGCAACTCCGACCGCAAAGCCGGCAGAGCCGACTGCTGTGCCGGAGCCGACTGCTGTGCCGGAACCGACTGCTGTGCCGGAACCGACTGCTGTGCCGGAGCCGACTGCTGTGCCGGAGCCGACTGAGGCACCGTCTACTGAACCCGAAACGCGCACCGCTCACGGTGCTGCTGAAAAGACCACCATTACCGCAATGGCTGTCTTTACCTGCACTGATAAGAACTGCGCAAGCGCTCAGTTCGTGGATGCAACTGTAAAGCAGACCAGCGGCGTTACCACCGCTGCTGTCAACTTCAACGGCAAGGACTACACCGCCAAGTTCGGCGAGAAGAACGGCTGGGTTGAAGAAAACGGCAAGAAGTACTGGTACGAAAACGGCGTGAAGCAGGGTACCACCGGCCGCGGCAAAGAGATCTATGATCCCGATTCCGACGCTTGGTACTGGCTGGATGCTGTCCAGGGCGGCGCAATGACCGTCAGCAAGGACGTTTACCAGGAATCCGCCGCCGGCCAGTGGGCTGATAAGCCCGATGGCACCGGCAAGTGGGTCCGTTACGATGAGAACGGCCACATGGTCAAGGGCTGGCAGACGACCGATAAGGGCACCTACTACTTTGACCTGATCACCGGCGCTATGGCTAAGGGCGCAGGCGATATTGACGGTGTACCTTGCGCATTTGACGAGTACACCGGTATCGCTCTGGACGGCCAGTGGCTGACCATCAAAGGCGCTGACTTCTGGTACGAAAAGGGCGTTCGCCAGGGCCTGGATGGCCGCGGCAAGGAAATCTACGACCCGGCTTCCGACGCTTGGTACTGGCTGGATGCCGTTGACCAGGGCAAGAAAGCCACCAGCAAGGATGTCTATCAGGAATCCGAAGCTGGCCAGTGGGCTGATAGGCCCGATGGCACCGGCAAGTGGGTCCGTTACGATGCACAGGGCCACATGATCAAGGGCTGGAGCGCTGACAAGCGTTACTATTTCGACCCGATCTATGGCACCATGGCTAAGGGCGATGCAGTCATCGATGGCCGCACTTATCACTTTGATAAGAACACCGGCGTTCTGCAGTAATCCCACAGCCGAACAATGAGCTGTAATCAGCCCATTAACCTCTAAATAAAAATGCCGCAGCAGATGTAATAGTCTGCTGCGGCATTTTTGTATTTGTGGGCATAGGTTCGGTGAAATATTTGCCAGGCCAGTAGGGCGGGTGACCCCACGATTGTGGTGGCTCCCCTGGAGGGGAGCTGGACGCGAAGCGGCCTGAGGGGTGGTTCCTTGCCGCAAACCTAAGGCAACACCGCACAATTCCCGCCTTACGGCTTAAGCACCGCTCCGGCGGCTGCGGCACGGCATCTGCGTTGCCAAAATGCTCGATAAGACATCCAGTATTATCTGCGCTTTTGGCTTGGCATCTGCCGCACCTCGCTCGCCGTATCGGCACTTAGAATTATGCGGTATTGCCCTAAAGCAATCGAATCCAGCGCCTTGGAACAGTCACTGCGCCCGCAGGCACCTTGCCCTGCCAAAAATCCCATCACGACCAATCGGACAAGGCCTCGGAACGGTCAAGACCGTTCCCTACAGAACAAATTATAATGGGCAGCACACCCTTAAACAATCAGTAGGGCGGGGGACCCCACCCCGCCGAAAGCTTGGGCAACACCGCACAATTCCCGCCTTGCGGCTTAAGCACCGCTCCGGCGGCTGCGGCACGGCATCTGCGTTGCCAAAATGCTCGATAAGACATCCAGTATTATCTGCGCTTTTGGCTTAGCATCTGCCGTACCTCGCTCGCCGTATCGGCACTTAGAATTATGCGGTATTGCCCTAGAAATAGTACACGATTAAAAAATCGCAATTTACCTTACCCGCATAATAAAGGCAACACACAAAAACATGGCGAACACATCAGGCCGGTGCAAGGGCAAAACCTACTAAAAAGCTGCGGCTAAATTTGGCAAATATGGCGCGCGAAGTATAATTTTTGGAGGATATCACAAGCAGAACAAACAAACTTTGTCAGTTCAAACAACAAAAAAACAACAAACTGGCATGAATGCCAAAGAATGCGGCCGCGAATTGTGAAAGATTTTAATATATTTTCTTCGTTTTCTCCTTACCTGTTATCATTTGAATTTGCAATCGAAATATGGAACTTGTATAATAGAATAAAAGAAAAGTGCAAACTAAATGGGCGAAGAGGATTTGGTGTAATGGAAGATAAAAATAGATTCAGCATTCTGCTGGAGCATTTGCTGGAAGTTGCGGAAGTCAAGAACTATACCCTGGCCAAGCGCCTGCAATACGATGTTTCCTATATCAGCAAATGGGTCAGCGGCCGCATGCTGCCTGCCAAAAAGACTGAAAAGCGCGTGATGGAGGGCATCAGTGCCTGCGTGGTGGATGAAGCCACCGATGATGGCCGTAACCTGCTGCTGCGGGAATACAGCGTTAGCATCCCCAGTGACCTGAAAGCCGCCATTTATGATAACCTGATTGCTGAATATGATTATTTGCAAGAGGAGCTGGACAGCGGCGAGGCGCGCATTGGCCCCTATACGGACTTTTGGGCCGAGCTGAACATGCTGCAATACCTGACCAAAATGGCGCACCCCGTGCTGCGCCGCGTCAGCCAGCTGGACATTGTGGCTGTGATGGACCTGATGGAAATGGCGCGCGAATACCGCCTGAAAGTTGCCAACCTGCAAAACGGCCAGCTGGTGGACCAGCGCAGCTATGATAACGTCTATTTCAAGCTGATGATTGATATCAGCCGCGAAAAATGGGACCCCATCTATGATGCCGCGCTCATTATTAACGTGCTGACCAACTTCAGCCATATTCATTTCAAGCTGTTTGGCAGCACCGCGGCTGCCGGGCGCGCGGTGTTTGTGGTCAAGGGCGATTTTGCCATTACCGGCCTGCTGGTCAGCCACAGCCGCTGCGCCGCCGTTACCGCCACCGAGGATCCGCAGAACTGCGAAAGCCTGTATGATAACTTCTCCAAGCTCTGCGTGCGGGATGACCAGCTTTTCCGCGATACCAGCATGCGCCAGCTGATCAGCCAGTACGACTATATGCACACGCTGCTGGCCTCCAATCTGCGGTGGATGTTCGGCCACCTGAATGAGCTTCTGCTGCCGGATGACTTGTTTGAAGAGATCCTGACCGCCCACGAGGCCGAGCTGAAAGATTTTTTGGGTGCTACCCCTGCGGAGCTGCGTAGCGTACACAACCTTGCCAAAGGTGTGGTGGAGGAAACAAACATCCGCATCCTGATTTATGAAGCTGCATTTTCCTCCATGGCGGTTTCCGGCGAGCTGGACTTTTTCAGTTACAAGGTCAACCTTACCCCGGATCAGCGCAGCCGGTGCATCAGCTATGTGCTGCAGCTTTGCAAGCAGCGTGAAAAACTTGAATTCCGCTTGATCAGCGGCCGCATTGTGAACGATTTCCAGTATGTGGCGGACCCCAATATGTTTCTTTCTGGAGCTGCATCGTATCTTCGGCTGGATAACAACTGCCCCATCAACCGGATTGCAATGGTCAACAACAGTGTGATGGAAGACCGCCTGAGTGAATATTTTGATCAGGTCTGGAATTTGGATGACCAGAACGTGACAAAAGAGCGCAACGCCATTGCGGAGCACATCCATCATGTCCTGCAGGGAATCCATCTGATTACCCGCGCCAAAAGTGATGAAATGGAAGAACTGCAAGAGAGCTGGATGAACAAAATCTAAAAATACAACATACATACGCATAAACATAAAGCCCTGGCTGCTGCGGTAGCTGGGGCTTTTGTTGCACCGAGAAAAATGAAATTGCAAGAAAACTCCATGCCAAAGCGTGAAAATCCATGTGAAAAAAGTGAATCATGCGGAATCAATTTCTGGAAATTTGTGCCATGGGATTCTCGTGCTTTCCGTAAACAGGAATGGTATACTATGTACAGCACCGAAGATAATTATAGCATTATGGTTCGGCGACGCTGTGCAACGATGTGCACAGCAGGGGAAAGCGCCATAAAGGTTTGGCGTGATTTGATTTGGATAATTTAATTCCCTGCAACTATAAGGGAAAGACATTTGGAGGAAATTGCAATGAATGAAAACGCGATGTTGACTGGCAAGCCCAGCATTGACCGCCCCTGGATGAAGTTCTATCCGGATGTTCTGCGCGGTATCCAGGTTCCGGCCTGCACCGTAGAGCAGTACCTCTCCGTGCGCGCTGCAGACCCTAACGTGGTTGCCATGCACTACTATGGCGTGGATATCACCTGGGGTACCGTGTTCCGTAAGGTGGATGCCACCGCCCGCGCTCTGCAGGTGCTTGGCGTCAAGCAGGGGGACCAGATCCCCGTGTTCCTGCGTTCTGTGCCGGAATTCATTTATCTGCTGCTGGCAGCCGAGCGCATCGGCGCTTCGCTGCTGTGCCGTGACAACACCCTGGAAGAAAACATTGAAGCTGTTCAGAAAGCCAATGCCAAGGTGATTTTTGTTCACGACTTCTTCTCCAAGGCCGAAATCGAAGCCTACCGTGAGCAGACCAACGTGAATACCTATGTTATCGTTCCCGCTCTGGAAAGCGGCGACCGCGCCGCTATGCCGGTTTACCTGCAGCATTCCCTGGATGCCCTGTATTCGGATGTTCCCGCCCGTGGCTCTGATACCATGATGTGGGCTGATTTCTGTAACATGGGCCAGCGTTTTCGCGGCTTTGTGCCCGCTCCTGTCAACATTGACCGCCCGCTGCTGCGCGCCTACACCAGCGGTTCCACCGGCCCTTCCAAGCAGGTCATCCATTCTGCACACAGCATCATCGGCGTGCTGGCCCAGATGAACTTTTATGGCGCTTCGGATAAATTCCGCCCCACCTGGCTGCTGACCATCCTGCCCCCGGCTCTGATCGCTGTTGTGGTTTCCATGATGCTGCTGCCCCTGGCCGGTGGTATGCTGCTCATTCTGGATCCGTTTGTGGATGTGTACGATGTTGACCTGGAAATGATGCGCTACCGCCCCAACAACTGGCCCCTGATCCCCATGTTTGTGGAGGTTATCCGCCGCAGCAAGCGTCTTCCGGCTGACTATGATATGTCCCACATGCTGGCCATCGGCGCCGGCTGCGAGGCATTCAACAACAAGCAGCTGCGCAATGTTGAGGAGTTCCTCAAGCAGCATAACTGCAACCTGCGCTTTACTGCCGGCTACGGCAGCAGCGAGGCCGGCTCCAACGCCACTCTGCCCATGGCTCCGTTCCCGGTGCGTGACGGCAACGTTGGTGTGCCGATGATCCACAGCGTCATCAGCATCTTCAAGCCCGGCACCCAGGAAGAGCTGACCTACAATACCCCCGGTGAGATCTGCATGACGGGCCCCGGCGTGATGCTGGGCTATGACCGCCCCGAAGCAACCGCCAAGGCACTGCAGGTCCACGCAGACGGCAAGACCTGGCTGCACACCGGCGATATCGGCTATATGTCCGAGGACGGTGTGCTCTACACGATGACCCGCGGCGCATCCCCGCGCTTTGGCGGCGGCGACCTGATGGTGCAGCCGCTGGAGAACATCGTGGCCGATGCCGACATCAAGGGCATCAAGGACGAGTTCTTTGTTATCGTGCCGGATGATGAGCACGAGGGCTGCTTCCTGCCGTACCTGTACGTCCAGCTCAAAGATGGCTACACCTTGGACGATGTGCGCGATAAGATCAATGCCTGCCTGCCGGAACGTTACATGCGTCCGGTGGAGATTTTCACCGTACCGGAACGCCCGTTCTTCCACTTCAAGACCAACCGTATTGGCCTGAGCAAAGAAATCATCGCCAAACGCAACCAGCAGAAAGAGAAAGCCAAGCGCAACAGCTTTGCCGATGGCTGCATTGCCTGATGACTTTGGCGTGATAAAATCATGATAATGTAACGGCATGTGCCCACCTTATGATAGAGATAAGGGGGGCACATGCCTTTTGTTTTGGGGTGGGGGAGCGGATGAAGATGAACGGTACGCGCGGTTGGGGGATAGGGGAGAAGGGCAATCGGATTCCGGTGCGGGGGAGATACTTGTGAAGTTGTAAAGGCAATACCGCATAATTCTAAGTGCCGATACGGCGA
>UMHI01009977.1_pt1 | contig 19482 bp, 16 predicted proteins | sample 1965481 | NCBI WGS metagenome assembly UMHI01 (sample SAMEA4836093, study PRJEB28245) | human gut metagenome | biome: gut microbiome; material: fecal sample | place: Denmark | collected 2008 | reverse complement strand
CCATCAACATCAAGCCGTGCAACATCGGCAGCAGCGAAGCGCACAACAGGCGGACAGCGGAATACCTCGCCAATATCCGCAAGGAGAAGTTCTACATCCGTACCGACCTCATGGCAGGAAACGAGACATGGGTATCACCTGATTTCGGCGAAGCCACGCTCACCGACCGCTACAATCAGATAGCCGCAATGGTCAAGGAAAAGACAGGCCGGGCGATGCAGACCAAAGACCGTGAACGGGTGAACAAGAAGACGGGCAAGGTGACCATCGTCCGTGGCAGCACTCCGCTCAAGGAGGGCGTGGTTGTCATCAAGGACGACACCACGATGGAGCAGTTGCAGCGTTTCTGTGAGGTGTGCAGGGAGCGCTGGGGTGTCACAGCACTGCAAGTGTTCATCCACCGTGACGAAGGACATTACGGAATACCCGGCGACAATGCCACATGGAAGCCCAACCTTCACGCCCACATCGTGTGGGACTGGATGAACCACGACACGGGCAAGTCCTGCAAGCTGAAAGAGCAGGACATGAGCGAGATGCAGACCGTTTTGGCTGAGTGTCTGGAAATGGAAAGGGGCACCTCAAAGGAGGTGACGGGCAAGGAACATCTGGAACGCACGGACTTCATCATCGCCAAACAGAAGCAGGAAGCGGAACAGGCGAAAGCCGCAAGGAAAGCCGCCATCGCCGCCAAGGAGGAAGCCGAAGCGGAACTCATTTTTGTAGAGAACGAGAACAAGGCGAAAGAGCAGTACCGTCTTTCCCTCGACAGAGAGATTGCCGAAAGGGAGCAGCAGCTCAAAGACGAGCGCAAGGCGAAAGTGGACAGCATACTTGACAGCGTCGGCAGTCTTGTGGGAGTCGGCAAGTCTGCTGCGGTCGGAAAGGAAAACGCCAAGCTGAAAGCCGAGAACGAGCGCATCAGAAAAGCCTTTGCCGAAGCCGTAAAGGACAAGGCGGAGGAACGGACAAAGGCATTGACAGCAGAAAAGCAGAAAACCGAAGCGGAGCGTGACAGGGCTTTGGTGCAAAGCCGCTCTCTTAGCATGGAAAGAGACAAGGTGGTACGGCGGCTTCAGGAACAAAAGGACAGCGAGCAGCAGCGCATCAGCCAAGCGGTAATTCAAGCCACGGCGGAGAAAGACAAGGCCATCCGCCTGTTGCAGAGTGCGCTGAAAGCGAGCAGGCATATCCTAAGCCTGTTTGCGGATATGCTCTACAAGGCAAGCGAGGTTTTCAGGCGAGCCATAGATGCGATTATCCATTTCGGGACGGAACAGCACAAATCCATCTTCGCCCCGTCCGAAGCCGCCGACATCAAAAGTGTGATGCAGGAGTACGGGGAAACGACCGAACAGCAGAATATGGTCGGCGCATGGCTCTGTGACTATGCGGAGAGCCGACAGCCTTTTGACGAAATAAAACATCGCCATACACTCAAGGAGGTTGGCGATGTGGCGGAGGGTCTGTATGATTGGAAAATTGAGAGAGGTCGAGATGGAGTCAATTTGTAACCATTTAATTTAATTCATAAATCCAACATTGCTTATAGGTCAATATCATAGCTTTTGCCATAATATAGTAAGAAATCTCAGAATGGGTATATTAGCGTATTGGATTCCCATTCTTCAAGCGTCGTTCTCGCGGTGAGAGAATGTATGTCTTCCCTTTGTGCGATTTCCTTGAGTATGGGAACCGCAATATCTGGAGATGTTTGCAGTAAGCCAAAGGCTGCAAACATTCTAACCCCTACATTGGAATCAGACAACAATGCCTCCAATTCACTCACTCGTCCTAATCCCTTGAGGTATTTAATAATTTTAATAACTTGTTTAAAGGCTTTATTGCCCTTTCTATAATCGCCATTCTCTGTTGCGGCAACCTGAGCAGCCGCTAAAGTCTTAAAAGTGGATAATACTTTGCTAATATCATCAGTTTGTTTCATTATTCCGCTGCTATTCATATGTTTTTTGGAGAAATATCTGTTTATGATTGATTTCTTAATACTCTTTCTTCTTTTTATCGAACGGATATTCATCGTTCCATGAATTTTCTTTTATAGTATAGATGTAGTTTCTATCTTCAAAGACTTCATCGCTAATTTGATGAAAAGTAGCGGCGTTAATGTCATTTAGTTGCTTCCTGTCAAAGAATACATACTGTTTGTCGGTTGCAATACGCCCGTAAAAATAGAACGTGGCATTTTCTACATCTAATGAGTCTTTGAGGAAAGGTTCTCCATTCAAGAAGAGCATATCATTAACTAAATATTTGCCGACACCGATTTCCTCAAAACGTTTAATATCTATATTCCGAACGATTACAGAATCACCATAAATAACATTTCTGCCATTGCGGAAATATTGATACCCCGGCTCAACAGGATGTTGCAAGGAATCTATACGCTGTAGTTCCCACTGTCCTGTTTTAGAATTAGGTACAGTCTGATAGACATAGTTCTTGTCTATAAACCAATCCTCGCCTATAATCCTAAAACTGTTTCTATCGACATCAGTTCTCTTATCATTGTAGTAAACGTAATTTTTGTCTCGTATCCACTCATCCGACCTGCGGCCAAGACGATACACGAAATATTCGGCAGTTTCAGCATCTATGCTGCTATGGGAAGGTCTTATGAATGAACTGCTGCTGGAGAAATCGCGGATATAGACATTGTTTTTATCACACGCAACTCCGTTGGCATTGATATGGAATGTTTTGGCATCTACGTTTTCTATCAACTTGCTTCCAAACCAGACATGTGTTGCATCCTTTGCCAAGTTGTCATCTAATACCATAAATGTTGCCTTGTCCACGTCTTTGAGGTATCCCCAATTACCGTAATTGATCAGGTTTAGCGAATGTTCAACAGAGATATAGTATATGCCTCTGATATTTTGATAGTAGGTATAATAATCACTGTTAACTTTATGACCTCTGGGTATAGGGAAGCCAAAAGACAACAATGCAAAAACATATAGGCCAATTATAGAAGCTGTGATAATTGCTATTTTGGAATACCTTTTCATTATATATTTCCTATTTTGAAATCCGATAACAAAATTACAAAAAAAGTACCGTTTATCAGTCATTTATGGACGGTACTTTTTTGTTTCTCAATGCAATATCCGATTACAGTTTCATCCCCCTGCTTTTCCTTTGCGGCTGTATGGGACAGCGAATGTTCTGCCTTAATTTGTTGAACTGTTCCTTGAACCATTCGCCAATCGGTTGCCAGCCATGCATTGCGGTATTCTGTTAGGGATTTCTGCGTATAATCTTCATTATCCCATTCCACACCGCAACATGGACAGATATCGTATGTCGGAGTCTTTCCATCAACACCCCACGGATTGTAATTGCCAAGTGGATATCCACAAATAGGGCAGAAATTATTTATATCTGTTCTTTTATCAGCTTGTTCCATAATACCCATAATATTATTTACAAAAACATCACAGCAACAATCAAAGTCAGCAGAAAACCCAAACCGCATATATTATTTATCACTTCACTTTCCATCCACAAATCATGGTACGAGCGTTTGCGCCCTATCACCTTGAAGAAAATATAACGCACGGCGGCTCCTATATAACGAAAGAAGTCCATGACAAAATTGAACACGTACAATATGCCGAAAAATATAAGGTATATGAATTTCATCGCTTACCTCCTTTCCGCACTTCAGGATATGCCCAAAGTAGCAATGAAAATAAAAACACGATGAAATAGAACACGACATACCTTTTGTTAAGTTCCCTTTCCCAGAATATGGTATCGTTCTTTGCGTCGTAGTAATACGCTAATTTTTCAACGTTCTCGGTCTTACGTTTGGAATAGGGTATAGGTATGCCTGTATAATATTCTTTGCCGTTATATGCTATTTTAACGGATGAACCAAGCTTTCTATAATTTACTTCCAATATAGAAAAATTTGTAATCGGAGTTTGGGATGCCACAATGCTTGCCCTATGTTGATACAGCCCAAAAACATATATTGCCAACCCTAACAGAGCAATGTTTATTGCCGAAACAATAGGAAGCCATTTGTTAAATCTCATCGTTTGCCTCCGTTCCTCCAATCTTATAATCAAATCTGTCAAACAAGACCCTCTTTCCGGCGTAATTACCCAAAATGTAGCTGAGAGTGACGCTAATCCATAAAGGAATACCGCAAGTGTATTCTACAGAATCAGTCATATTGATAATACATTGATTGTCCGTGGCAATTTTTAGCAAATCCGAAAAAGTAAATTTAGGAGGCAAATTCTTCTGAATTTTCTCAAAGTCTTGAATTGCTTCTTTATGAAGACCTTCCGGTATGGCATAAGAAACCAGTTCCCAACTCCTTTTTTCTTGGGGAGTTTTCAAGAATCTGACAAACGAGGCATATTCTTTGGGAATATCCTTGATGCTCCTTTTTAACACCTTCTCGTATTTCGCACACATCGGACTGCAATAGTCCGCCTCGGAAATCTTACATCTGTTCCGTTTTATTGGATGCCCGTCATAATCGCAGAACAGTCTGTATTGAACTATAGAACGGTTATAGTCGCCTATCTTCTTATTTTGAGGGATACGGTCATATTCCTCAAAATAAAAATCATATACTTTGTCAAGAATGGCCAAGCCCTCAATGGCACAAAACCATTCGCCTTCTTTTATCCGGCTATTTGATTCCATAACTTATCATTTAATGGCATTTCAAAGATAGCGAAAAGAAATAACCTAATCAATTATTAGACTATTCTTTCCCCGTTAGGTTTAAGCAAATTAACTCTTATTGTTGATGTCCTTTTCTGTTTTGAGGCGACATAACATTTTTTCGTATAGACATATTATAGTTGTAGCAAAACATTTTATGTTCATTTATAGATTAAAGTTTGTACCCTTATTGGCTCATATCTAATCTACTCAAGGCATTTACTTTCAAGAATATTCAATAATTCCCCCGACAACTGATATAGCTTAATTGAAATTCGCCCATTGACAGAGTATAAACCAGACTATTTCTGTAATATTTGGAATTACTATTGGTCGTTGCTTCATCTAAAAGTGTGACATTATAGTGACATTTTTAGAATTAACCTTATTTTCTCAATGTCTAAAATTCATATTTATATTGTTGAAATACAATAATATACAACAGAACATAATGTTATTGTTTGTCAGTAGCCTAATACCCCACTCGCCTTTAGGCGGTGGGATGAGTGCCATTTAAAAAGCAAGCTGGGCACTGAAAATCGCTATCGGGATTGGGCAGAGCACGAAAGATTTTATCTCTCGTATTGCCGACTATGACACTTACATTTTGCTCATAGTTCTGCAGAAGAATATGTCAGGGCTTTAACCAAGTAATGATTTGGAACAGTAATTATGGGAGCGCAAAAAAATGAGTCATGTGAAACGAGAGCTTTTATCGAAACCTAAGAACGAGTCATCATCAACTATCACTCCTAAAGCCTTTTGGCAGGATATCGGACAGTCCAATGCTTTGCCTATTGGATAAGCTATTGATTTTGTCTTCCCTATTTTTGAATCTGATTCATCATGCCCATAGCCAAATTCACTATCAGAATCAAGTTACAAATGTCCAATGAGCATACCATATATTTCCTTACAAAGATTGGCTCAAATTATAGTAGTTATTACATCAGTACATTTGTTAGGCTGAATATTCTCGTTTGGACAAAAAATGGGATGTTCTTTCAAATCTATTTCATCCACTTCTCTAAAAGTGATTTCAAAAGACTGTTGTAAGTTTTCTTTTTTCATGGGGAGTCTATTCAAAAAAAAAACAGCGGTTTTATTTACTAATAAGTAGAAATAATATATCTTTGCAGCATGAACGATACAAGAAACGAAATAATACGTATAGGTAACGAGTTGGTTCGTTCCGTTGGATACAATGCTTTTAGCTATGCAGATATTGCTAAAGCATTAAATATAAAAAACGCAGCAATTCATTACTATTTTCCCTCTAAATCCGATTTAGGGGTAGAAATCATTGAACGCAATATAAAAGCTTTTAATGAATTGACAAGCCAGTGGAAATCATTAAACAATAAAGAGCAATATTATAACTATATCCATATGCATGATAGTTTTGTAAACAATCATTGGGTCTGCATCGTTGGTGCTCTTGCGTCCTCGTGTGATACGTTGCCTGAAAATATGCAGTCAAGACTGGAGCATCTAATAAATACAATTTTGGATTGGCTAACTGAATTGTTGGATGTAGGAAAAAAACAAAAAGACTTTTCATTTCCAGAAGAGCCTAGGACAAAAGCCCTTATGGTTCATTCTACGCTATTATCAGCTTTACAAGTAAGTAAAGTACTGAAGGATAGCGGTGTCTATAAGAAGATACAGCAAGGATTACTTAAAATATAATTTTTTTTTACAGTGTAACTTACTTACTAATAAGTATAATTATGAATGCAACAATAAATTCAATAGGTATTTATCATCCCAAGGAAAAAGTATATAACACTTATTTTGAGGAAAGGCTGGAAACATCAGATAAATGGATTAAAGAAAGGACAGGTATTGAAAGCCGTTTCTTTGCATCATCTGATGAATATACAAGCGATATGTGTGTACAAGCAGCAATGAATTTATCCGATAACTATAATAAAGATTTAAGTGATGTTGATTTTATTATTGTAGCAACTACAACACCCGACCAAGTTGTCCCTAATGTTGCAAGTCAAGTACAAACACGCCTAAAAATTCCTCATGCTGGAGCTATTGACATTTCATGTGCTTGTGCTGGATTTTGTAATGGTCTGATACTGGCAAAAGGACTGATAGCCGCAGGTACACATAAAAAAATCTTAGTTTTTGGGGCTGATACGTTATCAAAAGTAACAGACTTTACAGACAGAACAACCTGCATATTGTTTGGTGATGCGGCTGGAGCTGTAATTGTAGAGCGTAGCGAGGAAAATTGTTTATTGGAAACAATAACAGAAACAAATGGAGAATTTGGAAAAGACCTCTATCTGACCAGTCAAAAAAATTCCATCAATGATGAAGAAGTTGTTGCCAATAATAAACTGCATCAAAATGGTAGGATTGTATATAAGTGGGCTATTCAAACATTGTCTTATGGATTACAATTTCTCGCTCGCAAAAATTGTTTGTCATTGGATGATATAGCATACTTTTTACCACATAGTGCCAATTACAGACTATTGGAAGCTGTTTGTAAGGAGTTGAAAATACCTATGGATAAATGTTTAGATAGTGTAAGAAAGTATGGTAATACATCTGCTGCATCCATACCATTAGCATGGTACGAGGGTATTAGAAGTAATAAAATACAGTTAAATGATAAGCTGTTACTTATGGGTTTTGGTGGTGGTTTTACATATGGCGGAATATGTATAAAAAACCAAATTCCCAATTTATAACATATAGAATTAAAAATAAATGAAAGGAATATAGCAACATTACGATTTAATATAGATTTAGAATAGATAAAATAGTATGATACCTTTTGAAGCATATAAACTGAAATAATCAATTGTATTTTTGGGAAACCTATAAAAAGAAATTGGAAATTCGGAGGTATAATCAAGAACAAATGCTATCTTTGCAAAGGTAACAGAAACAATAGAATTGTTCAACCCAATGAAATGGCAAGTGTGCATATAGCTGCGCTTAACGAATAGTATTTTAATCAAGCTATTCAGCAACGGACAAGCTTATAACAGGTTTGTCCATTCTTGTTTTGCCATTATTCCAAATTCATAATCATGCGATGTGTCATGCCGCCTTGTGCAGCAGGACTTGTCGCATCCTATCAAGTTGAACAATGAACTATACATATAAGCATATATGGCTCATCAACTTTCCCGTAATGATGAGCATCCTTATCGAACAACTTATCAATATCACCGATCCCATTTTCCTGGGGCATGTGGGAGAAATAGAATTGGGCGCATCCGCCCTTGCCGGGATTTGGTATCTGGCTATCTATATGCTCGGCTTCGGTTTCAGTTTGGGATTACAGGTCGTTGTCGCGCGGCGCAACGGCGAACAGCACTATTCCGAAACAGGGAAGACGTTCTTTCAAGGATTGTTTTTCTTGTCAGGACTTGCTGTTCTTTTGTGTCTGTTCTCCAAACTGTTTTCTCCGATGATGCTAAGTCGGCTGATTGCTTCTGCGGAAGTCTATCATGCCGTGATTGATTATTTGGATGGGCGAATATGGGGATTGTTGTTTTCTTTCCCGTTCCTTGCCTTGCGCTCGTTCCTGGTCGGCATTACCCGTACAAAAGCCTTGAACATGGCGGCTCTGACAGCCGTATTGGTGAACATTCCGGGCAACTGGCTGCTCATATTCCATTGGGACATGGGGATAGCGGGCGCAGCCATCGCGTCGTCTTTTGCCGAAGCGTGTTCATTGGCGGTGCTGACAATTCATGTCTTACGGAAAATGGACAGACGGCTTTATGGTTTGTATTGGAACTTAGATAAAGGTTTGTTACATCATGTTTGTCTCGTGTCCGTCTGGAGCATGTTCCATTCGTTTATCGGAGTGGCTTCGTGGCTTGCCTTCTTCGTAGCTGTCGAGCATTTGGGAGAAATGGAACTGGCAGCCACCAATGTCATACGCAGTGTCTCGACGGTGTTCTTTGTCATCGTCAATTCGCTGGCGGCTACTACCGGTTCGCTGGTGAGCAACTTGTTGGGAGCCGGACAAAAGGCTCAGGTAATTCCGCTGTGTAACCGGGTTGTCCGTCTGGGATATGCCATCGGTTTTTCGCTGGTCATCCTTGCTGTGATTTTCTATCGTCCGATTGTTGGCATCTATACGGAAAGTGCAGTTCTGATACAAATAACCCATTTACCCTTTATAGTTATGCTGCTGAACTACGCCTTTGCCTTGCCCGGCTATGTCTATATGAATGCCGTTACAGGTATGGGGGCGACACGCATAACATTTATTTTCCAGTTGATAACCATCGTAGCCTATCAGATTTATTTGTGGAGCATCAGCGGTTTCAGTACGTCATTGTCCGTTTATTGGACGGCAGAATATCTGTATGTGATATTACTTGGCTTGTTGTCTGTCATTTATCTGAAATATAAACGCTATTAAAACTGAATATTATGATGAAAAAGATATATCCGCGCACAGGCGACACGCAGACCGTGTACCTGAACGCGGTCGTAAAAGACCCGTCTATCGAGGTGGGAGACTATACCATCTACAATGATTTCGTATCCGACCCGTTGCTTTTCGAGCAGAACAATGTACTTTATCATTACCCTATCAACCACGAACGGCTGATAATCGGCAAGTTCTGCTCTATTGCCTGCGGTGCAAAGTTTCTGTTCAACTGTGCCAACCATACCTTGAAATCCCTGTCCACTTACACCTTCCCGCTCTTTTATGAGGATTGGAACTTGGAGAAATCGGATGTGGCAACAGCTTGGGACAACAAGGGCGACATCGTGATAGGCAACGATGTGTGGATAGGCAACGAAGCGGTGATTATGGCTGGTGTTCACATCGGCAATGGGGCAATCATAGCCGCCCGTGCCGTTGTTACGAAAGACGTGCCGCCTTATACGATAGTCGGCGGTGTTCCTGCCCGACCGATAAGGAAGCGTTTCGATGAAGAAGTAATACGGAAACTCGAAACACTGAAATGGTGGGACTGGCCTGCCGAAAAGATTCGCCATTGCTTGCCTTATATCGTGAATGGTGACATCGACAATCTACTTGATTACAGGGAATAAATGACCAACTTTAATACCTAAAAGAGAGTATTCCACGAATTACTCTCTTTTAGGTATCAGATTCCTATTCCAATTAGTATTTTAGTTCTCCTCAAAAGTAACATTAATAATTACGAACTCCAATTATAAGAAAAGTAGCATTAGTTCTCAATATCAATAATTATATTCATTCTTAACCCTCTTAATTATGTAAATCTGTGAAAATTTTTTCACTAAATCGATATTACATCTCACCTATGATACTAATTAATTCCAGAAATATTCAATTAGTAGAATATCTTCCTTTACACACTTAATTCTCGTCATCCGAATCCGCATAAAGTTCACATTGCCGGATAACGGTTTCGAGAGCAGCCTCTTGTTCCTCTGGCGGGTATTTGTACTTTTTCAACAATCGCTTCACCATAGAGCGCATCTTGGCACGAGCCGATTCTTTCTGCCGCCAATCAATAGTCTTGCTACTGCGCAGGGCTTCGGTCAGCTCTTTTGCCATAGCAACAAGTTGGCTGTTTTCATAAAAATCTCTTACGGCTTGCGGCTTTGTCAAAGCATCATAGAAAGCCTGTTCTTCCTCGGTCAGTCCCAATTCAGATGCTTGTTCCGCATTAGCTTTCAGTTCTTGCGCCATTTTGAGAAGCTCCTTAATCACTTCCTCGTTGGAGATAAGCCCACGAAGGTATTCTGCAAGACGTGCATCAAGCATTTCACTGAATTTCTCGGCTTCAACCATTCTTTTTTTAGCATATTTCTTGATGTGTTCTTCAAGCAGCCGTTTGAGCAATTCGAGAGCAAAATTCTTCTCTTTCATTTCGGCTATCTCTTTCAGGAAATTCTCATCAAAGAGTGAAAATTCCGAGCCTTTGGTATTGAGAATTTCCACAATGCCCTCTGCCTTGATTGCCACTTTCAGCAGTTGTGTGATTCGCTCGTCTATAATTTTCCGGGTTATTTTATTGTTTCCTGAAAGGCGCAAGAGCAATGTCCGCACAGCTTCAAAATACGCTTCCTCAAAACGTTCTGCTGGAGTGAGCAAACTGCGGCAAAGCGAAGCTGCCTGTGACAAACGTTTGCTTTCTTCCATAAAGACTTTTTTCGCCTCGACAGGAACGGCATCCACCAAAATAATGTTTCCATTTTCGTCAGTTTGAGTAGTAGGTTCAGACGAAACAAGGTTATCCTTATCAAGCAATACGTTTACACCACCTCTAATGAGGTTGGCACGTTGCAGATTGGAACAATCGGAAAAAGCGGAATAATCGTAATCGTTCATACATTCCCGGCAACGCTTGAGTGCGGCGACGAACTGTTGATAGGCGGTTGTCTTGATGTTCGGGTCGCCGTAGTTTTTCTTGTCACGTCCTGTATAGTCGTGCATGGCCTTTTTGAGAGCCTTGGCAATGCCGATGTAGTCCACTACCAAGCCTCCGCTCTTTTCGGGGAACACACGGTTTACACGGGCGATAGCCTGCATAAGATTATGTCCTTTCATCGGCTTGTAAACATACATTGTGGCAAGCGATGGAACATCAAAGCCTGTGAGCCACATATCAACTACGATAGCGATTTTTAGCGGTGAATTGTTGTCTTTGAACTGGCGAGCCAGTTCTTCTTTACGTGCGGCAGAGCCAATGATGTCGTTCCATTCTACAGGGTCTTGGTTTCCTTGCGTCATAACTACGCAGACAATATCTTTCCATTGAGGACGAAGCTCCATCAACTTTTTATATATGTCTATACCAGTAGCACGGTCAATCGCTACTATCAAGGCTTTTCCGGTGAGCAAGTCGGCACGGTTGTTTTCATAGTGATTTATGATGTCCTTGCAAAGTGTGTCGATGGTTTGTGGGGCTGAAAGCAAGGCGCGTAGCCGTGCATTTTCACTCTTTGAACGTTTGATGTCCTGTTCGTCAGCACCTTCTTCCGCTAATTTATCATACTCGTTATCCAGCAATTTGAGTGTGTCTTCGTCCAAATCCAATTTCACCAAGCGACTTTCATAATAGACAGGCACGGTAGCACCATCTTCCACAGCTTGGGTCATGTCGTAGATATCGATGTAGTTGCCGAATACCTCTCTCGTGTCATTGTCGTCTTGTTCGATAGGCGTGCCAGTGAAGCCAATAAAGGCAGCATTGGGCAAGAGTTTACGCACGATAGCCGCAAAGCCAAGTTTCAGCTCTCCTGTTTGTGTATCAACCTTTGTCTTGGTGTTTGATTGTGTGCGATGGGCTTCATCACTAATCACAATCACATCTGAACGGCTGGTGATGAGCTTGTCACGGTCTTTGAACTTTTGGATATTGGCAAAGATTATCCCGTGGCTCTGGCGCTTTTCGAGCAATTCATAAAGGTTTTCGCCATCAGTGGCTTTGATTGGTTTTTGGCGCAGATAGTCGCTACACGATGCAAAAGTGCTGTGCAGTTGGTCGTTCAAGTCAAGACGGTCGGTTAGCACAAGCAAGGTTGCGCTAAGCAGATTTTTCAAAAGTTGATGGGCATAGAACACCATCGAAAGGCTCTTGCCCGAACCTTGTGTATGCCAGAATACACCGATTTTTCCATCATTGCGTTGCAAGGCTTGTTTGGTACATTCAAGGGCTTTCTTCACGGCGAAATACTGGTGATAGCCAGCGAGTATGCGTATCTTCTTGTCGCCACCCATTGTAAGGGTAAAGTTGGCAATTATATCAATGACCCGATGCTTCTCAAATATGCCGTTAAAGAATGTTTCAAAGTCGGCAAACGCCGTGCTTTCATAGCTTCCATCCGTGGTTTTCCACTCCATATATCGGTCAAGCGGTGCGGTAATCGTACCTACTCGTGTGTCTGCCATATCGCTTATCACGAGCATTTGGCAAGCAGTGAACAGTTGCGGAACAATGCGCATATAGTTTTGCAACTGTTGGTGGGCTTCTTCCGAGTTCGTCACTTCACGAGAAGGAGATTTCAACTCAACAACAGAGATTGGCAGACCGTTGATGAACACTACTATATCAGCGCGTTTAGTGGATTTGCCGTTTACGACAGTCCATTGATTAGCAACTACGAAAGAGTTATTTTCTATATTATCGGTGTCGATTATCTTAATATGGTCGCTACGCAGTGTGCCTTGAGTGGTTTTGAAAGTCACATCCAACCCATTTTGCAGCCAATCGGTAAGGGTTATGTTTGCACTTACTAATGGTTGGCTGAATTGTTCCCTGATTTTGCGGATGGCTTCATCAACGGCAGTGGCTTTGTCCGCTCCATTTATAGCCAACATAGCCTTGCGCAATACTCTCGGTATGATGGAATCGGTAAGTTCCCTGCTGGTATCTGCGTCAAGTTCCGGGCCATAATGGTATTCATAGCCCATATCCTTGAACAATGAGATTATCGTTTGTTCGTATGAATCTTCTGTGAAATGATACGTCTTAGGCATAATAGATTGGCATTAAATTATCATTTATCCGGCGGTTTAGTTCGATTTTGTCATCAAGAGAGGAAAGAATGTCCGCGATACGCTTTTGCTCGTCAAGTGGAGGATAAGGTATTTCAAATTCTTTTATTTGCTGAGCATTTAAATTTTGCTGTGCACCACCATTTGCAAGCGATGCGAGATAGGCATAGTCATTACATAACGCATAATAAACAAACCTATAATCGGCTTTATTAGAGTTAATAGTAAGATTACAGCAAGCTTGATTGGTTGTCAATGGGATTTTAGCTATAGCTGTTTTTCCTGCTGTAGCACCATACATTGCGACAATTACAGAATTTTCTGGAATCCATTTTGCTGATGAATTATTGAACCCTTCTTCCGTTATCTTTTTTTCTGTATCATAGATACGACTAAAATTAATCTCTTTGGTGTTAAGCCAAGGAATATTTCCTCCATAGTATTCCATAACGGTACTCTTAGGTGTTCCGCCGCTACATATATTGGAGCAAATATGCTGTATTTCTATCTTATCAAATTCTTCCATAAATGAGAATTTAGCAGTTCAAATCGTTAATTTTAAGTTCACCTGACATCAACTTTGGAAGAAGCGTGTCGCGCAGACGAGTAAGTCTGTCATTTTCTTGCAACACTTCTGTCATCCGTTTATATAAAGAGGCAAGAGTGTCATTCATCATATTTGCTTCTGATTCAGATGGTATCTTTATCTCAAATTCAGGCAATGCTTTTTTGCTTAGGTGAAGAACAGTAGTACCATTTACATATCCAAGGCAATGCCCCTTGAATATCTTGTTTTTAAGCATTGCAGCAAGTAAAAACTTATATGGGAAACTGTTGTTAGGCAACACTTTAACCAAGTCCATCGATAAAATGATGCTCTCATAGTTTCCTTTGGTAAGCAATAGTTCTGCATTTCCTATCACATCCGCATTTTGTGTCAAATCAGTATGTGCCACCAAAACATCGAACATATTAGCATAATGGCATTCTTTAAGTTTTCCTGACGGAGTGATGGCCTTAAAACCATCAACCTTGAATCCACCATTACGTCCAAAGTTCTTTATCGTAGCCATTGCAACATTGGAGCTATCGGTCAGTTCATCACCATTATAGGAATACCCACCTACGAAAAGAGCAACTTCTGATAATGTTGCTTCACGCCAATTCGGATTGGGATTATCTAAAAACCACAACCTGAACAACGCCTGTGCCTGCTGCTCTAAATTATCATTTCCGCGCTTATTTTTGGGAAATGATGTTCCTCTGCTGTATGTCGAACGACACCACATGCTAATTTATGAATTTACGGTGTGATAGTTTTACATTGCTTTGATTAACCATAGCATAGTGCATGGTAGTGTCAATCTTGACATGACCAAGCAACCGTTGCACTTGTTCGACTGGCATACCTTTGTCGATAGCCATTGTAGCCAATGTACGCCGGAACTTATGAGGATGAACACGCACAATCTTAGCCGAGCGGCCAAGTTTGCGCAGCCGTGTTTCCACACCCGAAATCCCCAAACGCTTGTGCGGCTTAGCCAATGAAACAAAGAGTGCCTTATTTCGGTCTTTGCGAGAAGCCAAGTATTGTTGCAGATGTATTTTTGCTCGGGCATTAAAGTAAACGATACGTTCCTTGTTCCCTTTGCCGAAAACGATACATTCACGCTCGTTGAAGTTGATGTCCTCACGGTTGAGTTTCACCAACTCGCCCACACGCATACCAGTGGAAGCCAATATGTCAATGATGGCAAGGTCGCGGATTTCGGTACAACTGTCACGGAGCTGTTCGATGTTCTCATCGCTCAATACCTCTTTTACTTGCGTTCCAGTCTTTACTTTGTGTATTCTGCGGACGGGGCTTTTGACGATGTAATCTTCTTCTTCAAGCCAAGCGAAGAATGAAGAAAATATCCGGCGGATGTTGTCGATAGTCACACGGCTTGACTTGTTCTTACGTTGGAACACGGCAAGATAGGCCCTGATGTCTTCGGTGGTGTAATCTGTTACCTTTTTAGGCATCTTTTTGAACAACTGCCGAATGGTCGAGCCGTAGTATTTGATAGTCGGAGTGGTGCAGCCCTCCACCTGTTTTGCAGACAAGAAGATGTCAAGCAGACGGTCGTTTGACACTGCGTTTTCATGCAATGCCTCGCCGTCCTCGGTAATAGTGTACTGGCTTATGACTTGAAGCAATACGCTATTTAGGTGAGCCACTTGTTCAAAACTTAACACTTCTGCCATTGCGGTGCTGATTTCTTGGATTAATTTCTCTTTCATATCTTCGTTATTTTTGGGTAAACATAACGAAGAGTAGAAGTTCTCACTTGACGGTAAAACCAATGCTTGCCAACTGTTTGCGGATTTCATCTTCAAGCGTATGCGATTGGGCGAACAAATCCGATAGTTCGGAAGTAAGCCTCTCCATCTTCTCTTGGAATGGTTCGCCGTCATCCTCCACTTCCGCAATGCCAACGTAACGACCGGGAGTAAGGATAAAGTCTTGCTTTTCTATATCCTCAATGGTGGCGATTGCGGAGAAGCCTTTTTCAACTTCCAGCGTTCCGGCACGGAACTGTTCAAAGGTTTCTGCAATCCGTCCAATGTCATTACCGTGGTCTTCGGTTTCTTCACCACACGACAGTTCACGGTGTGTGCGGTCTTTCATATAGCCCATGTTGCGGGCATCAATGAAAAGCGTCTTGCCCGGCTGAGCCTTTTTCTTCGTCAAGAACCAAAGACAGCAAGGTATCTGCACATTATAAAACAACTGCGATGGCATGGCTACAATACCCTCTACCAAATCTGCATTGACAATGTTTTTGCGGATTTCGCCCTCTGTGCCTTGCTGTGAGGAAAGCGAGCCGTTGGCAAGCACTAATCCGATGCGTCCGTTGTCCGCCAAGTGATAAAGCATATGCTGCATCCAAGCAAAGTTGGCGTTACCCTCCGGCGGTATGCCATATTGCCAGCGAGGGTCGTCACGCAGTTGGTCGCCGCCCCATTTGGAAATGTTGAAGGGTGGATTAGCCATGACGAAATCCGCTTTGAGGAACGGATGCTTGTCATCGTGGAATGAATCGCCGAAGCTGTCGCCAAAGTTGGCCTCAATGCCACAAATGGCAAGATTCATTTGTGCCAATTTCCATGTGTTGCTGTTGAGTTCCTGCCCGTAAACAGAAATTTGGTTGATATTACCTCGGTGACGTTCGATAAACTTACTACTCTGTACAAACATACCTCCCGAACCACAAGCCGGGTCAAAGATTTTTCCTTTGTAGGGTTGGATAACCTCAACAATGGTGCGGACAACACATGATGGTGTGTAGAACTCACCGCCTTTCTTTCCTTCTTCACGAGCAAACTCTCCAAGGAAGTATTCATATACACGCCCGAGCACATCACGGGCTTCTGCGCCTGTGAAGTGCAGGTTGTTTTCAAAAATATCAATTACATTACCCAAGCGGCGTTTGTCAAGTTCGGGACGAGCATAGTTCTTCGGAAGAATGCCTTTAAGCTGCCTGTTCTCCTGCTCCAACGCTTCCATTGCTGTATCAATGAAAACTCCTATTTCAGCAGTAAGCGAAGCCTTGACGATTTTGTCCCAACGGGCATCTGTAGGAACAAAAAAGATGTTGTCACCGATATACTCATCAGGGTCTTCCTCAAAGCCAGCACCCTCTGCTACAAGTTCATCGTGCTTAACTTTGAAGCAGTCGTTGATGTATTTTAAGAATACAAGTCCAAGCACTACACTTTTGTATTCGGCAGCATCAAGGTTGCCGCGTAATTCGTTTGCTGAATCCCACAGAGTTTGCTCGATGGTTTTCTTTGTTGCTTCCTTTGCTTTTGTTTTCTTTACCATTGCTACATAAAAATGAAAACTCCTTGCTATCCATACGAGGCCGACCAAGCCTATAAGATTAGCGGAGGAGTTTCGTATATTGTTTTAATTATTTTCTTAGGCCATTATCGCATCTCATATTATGTTACAAAGGTAGCTATTTTAGCTGATACTCTTGCACAATTCAATAAAAAATATATGAAAACATTACCTATTGCAATTTCAAAACAACTCGATATGGCTCATTTATATCATCGAGATGGAATAAATACTATATTACTTAAATCATTTGTATGGATTTCTTTTCCTGTTCTAATTCTAAAATTTTCTTCTTAAGTTCAATATATTCAGGATGTTTCTCATCCCATATTTCCTCTTGTTCTTTTCGAATCTTCATTTTTGAAACAATAGGAGAAAGAATATACATATCTCTAAACCTTGGACTTAATCCAATAAGAGTAATAATTGTACCAATAGAAAAAATATTTAAAACTCTTTCCGGATTCCAATGTATGATAGTTGTGATAAGGAAGAGTATAAACAAAACACCAACAACACATTCGTAAACAATATTAAACCAATATTTAAACAATCTAACCGACGCTTTCCTTTCCTCTGCAAAAGTATGGAGTTTGCCCTTGTGTGTATTTATCAAAGATTCAATTTCTACAATCCTTTTATATATTTTAATTTCATTCTTAAGTCCATCAATTGTTTCATGGCTTAAATTAATATCAGCTTCATATTGCTTGATTATTGAGCCCTGAGAATCTTTTGCAAAATTTACTTCCTCAACAATTTTGCTCATTTCTTCAACTTTATGTTTCAAACTTTCCATACCTGCTTGCATTGATAGCATTGCAGTATTTAAGTCTGCATTTTCTTTGTTTGCAGCAGCAATGACTCCACAAATAATCTCTCTGCTAATAATATCTTTGTCATCTTGATCTGATGCTTCTATTGGAGAAAGTTTATCAACCTCATTAATCGTATTAGCAGAACGCTTAATGAGAGAGGTATACATATGGCTGATATCCTCTTTTGTAAGAGAACAGTCCTTATAATGTCTTTGAAATAGTCTTAATTTGTGGCGAACATCTGTTTGGTTCAAGGCAAAACACCTTGACATTACCTCTGCAAGTAATTCCTTTTGCACATTCTCGCTTCTTGAACTGTGAATCCAAAGACTCATAATGACTTTACTAGCATGAATAACAGATGGAATGATACCAGGCCTTGAGGCAAATGTAATGAGATCACTATTCAAAGAAACAAAGTATGCTATCTGATTTTCAATAAAAGCACCACCTTTATCAAGATTGAGTTTATTAACAAAATCTCTCATGAAAACATCATGAATTTCCCGGACTCTGTCTTCCCCTATGGATTGACGTTCTTCAGCAAGAGCTTTGACATCAAAATTATTTTTATATTTTTTCTCTATATCGTTAAGAACTGATGTCGTAACATATTTGACATAAATGCCTAAATCCTGTAGCATTTTTTCAAGATTGTTTTTGATATGTAGCAGAGTGGATAAACTTAGTCCTTGACTTACCCACGCATGTTCAATCGAAGTACCCGGTTTAGGACCTTGTGAAGCTTCAACAGAAGATAGAATCCTTGTAATTTCTCGAATAGTAAGCGCATGAACGCATGGCTTAGAACCAGAATCTTTTATTATCCGCAACAAATCTTTTGCATATAAAATATTCTCTTCACTATCAAGGTTCAATATACTAAGAACAAGAGATGTGTCAAGGTAATAATCAACTTTCTCAACAACCTTGATGTCCGTTTCAATATTTTGTCTTTGCAGAAATCCGGCAATGATAGCTCCCCACATCAAATTATTTACGATCTGAAATGAGTCCGGTTTTTCTTCTTTTAGCCATTGAATAAATCTTATAATATTAACAAAATCCTCATTAACTTCTGATACTGTATTTAATGCATTTATATAATTAGAAACATCCTCTGCATATGTCAGAAAAAAATCAACAAACTCTTTATTGGATGTTAAGTGCTCGGTTTTTAGAAATTCTACAAAATACAGATTTAATTCGCGAAATCTAGCAGATATAATGTCAGCTTGCTCTTCAAGACAGACATTAGTGGTCGCATCCCAATTCTTTCGAATCACAAAATAATCTCCTTTCTGATACAGTTCAAGAACTACATCTTGACCTGAGTGTCGGGATAATGCCTTAATACTATTACGTAACACAGGAATTGGGATTGTAACTCCTATTTTGTTCGTGATTCTTTCCTGAAGTCCTATGACATCAAAATATTTCTGAGAATCTTCCGATTCAAAGAAAATATTCATGGCCGCATATTTTATTATAGGGAAATAAATATCTTTATAAAAGTCTGCGCCTTTTGAATTATATAATGTAGATCATTAGTGTCCAATAAAAATGGACGAGTTAAAAAATTAATC
>UMHI01069555.1_pt1 | contig 19854 bp, 15 predicted proteins | sample 1965481 | NCBI WGS metagenome assembly UMHI01 (sample SAMEA4836093, study PRJEB28245) | human gut metagenome | biome: gut microbiome; material: fecal sample | place: Denmark | collected 2008 | reverse complement strand
TTTCCCCGTAAGGCAGCTGGTAGAGCACAACCTTAGGAGGCGGACGCTCTATCCAGCTGAGCTACAGGCGCGGGTACAGATTGCATTGTACCGCATCCGGGCGGCTCTGTCAACGGCAGGAGCGTGCAAAAAAAGTGAAAAATTCCGCGAAATACCTTGCAATCGGAAAAACAACAGCATATACTATTTAGGTTATTGCGGTACTTCCATTTCAGATACACCTGCCGCCGGCAGGAAGGAGAGACAGACTATGCAGAACAACAAGCTACGCAACGTCGCCATTATCGCGCACGTCGACCACGGCAAGACCACGCTTGTCGACGAGATGCTCAAGCAGGGCGGCGTCTACCGTGAAAATCAGGAGGTCGTGGATCGCGTGATGGACTCCAACGACCTTGAGCGTGAGCGCGGCATTACCATCCTTGCGAAGAACACCGCCATCCACTATGGCGATACCAAGATCAACATCGTCGACACGCCGGGCCACGCCGACTTCGGCGGCGAGGTGGAGCGTATCCTCAAGATGGTCAACGGTGTCATCCTGCTCGTGGACGCCGCCGAGGGTCCCATGCCGCAGACGCGCTTCGTGCTTTCCCGTGCGTTGGAGCTGGGCCACCGCGTGATCGTGGTCGTCAACAAGATCGACCGCCCTGACCAGCGCATCCACGAGGTCGTGGACGAGGTGCTCGAGCTGCTGCTCGACCTTGACGCCACGCCCGAGCAGCTTGACAGCCCCATGCTCTTCTGCTCCGGTCGAAACGGTACGGCGAGCTATTCGCCCGATGAGCCCGGCACCGATCTCAAGCCGCTCTTCGATACCATCCTCAACTACATTCCCGCGCCCGAGGCGGACGTTGACCAGCCCTTCCAGATGCTCGTCTCCGCTATCGACTACAACGAGTTCGTCGGCCGCATGGCCATCGGACGCATCGAGCGCGGCGCGCTCAAGCAGAATCAGGAGATCATGGTCTGCAACTACCACAATCCCGACGCCGCGCCGAAGAAGGCGAAGGCCGTCTCCCTCTATGAGTTCGACGGTCTGGGCAAGAAGCCCGTTACCGAGTCCACTGCGGGCAACATCATCTGCCTGTCCGGCATCGGCGACATCACCATCGGCGACACCATCTGCGCGCCCGAGTGCGTGGAGGCGCTGCCCTTTGTGAAGATCTCCGCGCCGACGATGGAGATGACCTTCTCCATCAACGATTCCCCCTTCGCGGGCCGCGACGGCAAGTTCGTCACCTCCCGCCAGCTGCGCGAGCGCCTGTTCCGCGAAACGCTCAAGGATGTTTCTCTGCGCGTGACCGAGATCGAGGGCGCGATGGACGCTTTCAACGTCGCGGGCCGCGGCGAAATGTCGCTGTCCATCCTCATCGAGACCATGCGCCGCGAGGGCTATGAGTTCCAGGTCTCGCCCCCGCGCGTGCTGTACCAGACCATCGACGGCAAGAAGTGCGAGCCCATCGAGCGGCTGGTCGTGGACGTGCCCGCTGAGAGCGTCGGCGCGGTCATCGAGAAGATCGGCTCCCGCAAGGGCGACATGGTCGAGATGACGCCGGTCGGCGCCCGCATGAAGGTCGAATTCCTCGTCCCCGCGCGCGGCCTGTTCGGCTACCGCAACGAGTTCCTTACCGACACCAAGGGCGAGGGCATCATGGCGAGCGTGTTCGACTCCTACGCGCCCTACAAGGGCGATCTGGCGCGCCGAAACACCGGCTCCCTCGTCGCCTTTGAGACCGGCGAGAGCATCACCTACGGCCTCTTCAACGCGCAGGAGCGCGGCCAGCTGTTCATCGGCGCGGGCGTGCCGGTGTACGAGGGCATGGTCGTGGGCGTCAGCCCCAAGCAGGAGGACATCACCGTCAACGTCTGCAAGAAAAAGCAGCTGACCAATATGCGCGCCTCCGGCTCGGACGACGCGCTGCGTCTGGTCCCGCCCAAGCAGATGAGTCTGGAGCAGTGCCTTGAATTCCTCGCCGACGATGAGCTGCTGGAGGTCACGCCGCACGCGCTGCGCATCCGCAAGACCATCCTCAACCACGAAAAGCGCATGAAGGCCACCCACGGCGGCAAGAAGTAAAAAAGAAAAAAGGAACGGCGTAGCCGTTCCTTTTTTGCGCTTATGCGATCCCGAACAGCCGCCTGCCGTTCTCGGCGGTCAGGCGGATCAGCTCGTCTGTGTCCAGACCCCGCAGCGCCGCGAGCTTTTCCGCGATATAGCGGACGCTGCGCGAGTCGTTGCGCGTACCGCGCACGGGGACGGGGGCCATATAGGGACTGTCCGTTTCGAGCAGCATCCGGTCGAGCGGGCACTCGAGCGCGACCTCGACCGTTTTGCGGGCGTTTTTGTAGGTCACGGGGCCGTCAAAGCCGAGATACCAGCCGCGCTTTAGAAGCTCGCGCGCCATCTCGACGCTGCCGGAGAAGCAGTGGAACACACCGCGCACAGCGGGAAATTCCTGCACGATGGCAAGACTGTCGGCGTGCGCCTCGCGGTCGTGCACGATGACGGGGAGGTCAAGCTCCTGCGCCAGCGCAAGCTGATCGCGCAGCACCCTCCGCTGAAGCTCTCGCGGCGGGTTCTGCTCCCAGTAGTAGTCCAGCCCGATCTCGCCGATGGCAACGACCTTCGGCTCCCGCACCCACGCGCGGAGCGCGTCCAGACTGTCCTCCGTGTAGGGCGCGCAGTTCTCGGGATGCCAGCCGACGGCGGCGTAGACGTGCGGATAGGTCCGCGCCAGCTCCACCGCACGGCGGGAGGTCTCCGGATCGCAGCCGGGGTCAAGGATCAGTCCCACGCCGTGTTCGGGCATGGAGACGAGCAGCGTCTCGCGGTCGGCATCAAACGCCTCGTCGTCGTAGTGCGCGTGGGTGTCAAAAATCAAGCTCATAGGATGTCCTTTCTTTTTGATAGAGGGGATGATCCCCAGCAAAAGGGCATTTCACAAACGGCGTACAGCCTTGCTGCTGAAATAAAGCTTCCTATTGGCAGTTCGGGGGTCGAGGGGAAAGCGCCGAAGCGCCGCCGGTGGCGGAAAAAGCGAGGCGGTTTCGAGGAAGCGGCGCAATTGGCGCGCCCAAAGAGGCGCGGGAATTGCTTTGCCGCGACGGTGAAGAAGCCCCTCGTTGTCTCTGGGGTTCTAAAGGGGCTATCTCTTCAACTAAGAGATAGCCCCTTTGCTCCTATTTCAGCACAGCTTTGCACCGGCGGGGATCTTATCGTCCACCATAATGAGGTTCAGGACCTCCTGCCCCTTCTCGGTGTGGGTGGCGGAGAGCAGCATACCGCAGCTCTCGAGCCCCATCATCTTACGCGGCGGCAGGTTGACGATGGCGACCAGCGTCTTGCCGACGAGCTGCTCCGGCTCGTACCACTTGTGGATGCCGGAGAGGATCTGGCGGTCGGTGCCGGTGCCGTCGTCGAGCGTGAAGCGCAGCAGCTTATCGCTCTTCTTCACGGCTTCGCAGGCCTTGACCTTGACGACGCGGAAGTCGGATCTGCAGAAGGTGTCGAAATCGACCTTCTCCTCCGTCAGAGGCTCGATCTCCAGCGCGGGGAGCGCGGCCTTCTTTTGCGCCTCCTGAATGGCCTCCAGCTCGGCGAGCGCCTTTTCCATGTCGATGCGCGGGAAGATGGCCTCGCCCTTGTGGACGGTGACGCTTGCGCTCAGGCGGCCCCATTCGGCGGCGCTGTCCCAATCGCGGCAGTCCGCCGCCGCGCCGAGGCGCGCGAAGATCTTCTCGCAGGAGGCGGGAATGAACGGCGTGAGCAGGATGGTGCAGATGCGGATGGTCTCGAGGAGGTTGTACATCACGCTGGCAAGGCGCGCGCGGTTGGCCTCGTCCTTGGCGAGCACCCACGGCGCGGTCTCGTCGATATACTTGTTCGCGCGCTGAATGACCTTGAAGATGGCCTCCAGACCGTTCTGGAACTGGAACTTCTCCATCTCGGCCTCGTACTTGCCGCGCAGGGCGGAGGCCGCCGCGATGAGATCGGCGTCGAACTCACCCTCGGCGCGCTCGACGGGCAGCGTGCCGCCGAAATACTTCTCGACCATGGCGGTCGTGCGGGAGACGAGGTTTCCGAGGTCATTGGCAAGATCGACGTTGATGGTGTTGATGAGCAGCTCGTTGCTGAAATTGCCGTCGGAGCCGAACGGGAAGGTACGCAGCAGGAAGAAGCGCAGCGCGTCCACGCCGAAGCGCTCGGCAAGCACATAGGGATCGACGACATTACCCTTGGATTTGCTCATCTTGCCGCCGTCCATGACGAGCCAGCCGTGGCCGTAGACGTGCTTGGGCAGCGGCATGCCCATGCTCATGAGCATCGCGGGCCAGATGATGGAGTGGAAGCGGACGATCTCCTTGCCGACAAAGTGGACGTCGGCGGGCCAGAACTTATCGTAATCGTCGTACTTTTCGTTCATGAAGCCGAGAGCGGTGCAGTAGTTGAACAACGCATCGACCCAGACATAGACGACGTGGCCGGGGTCGAAGTCCACCGGCACGCCCCAGGTGAAGCTCGTGCGGGAAACGCACAGATCCTCAAGGCCGGGCTTGATGAAGTTGTTCACCATCTCGTTCACGCGGCTGGCGGGCTGGAGGAAATCCGTGTCCTCAAGCAGGTGCTGCACGCGGTCGGCGTACTTACTCAGCTTGAAGAAGTAGGCCTCCTCTTCAGCGTCCTCCACCTCACGCCCGCAGTCGGGGCACTTGCCGTCCACGAGCTGGCTCTCCGTCCAGAAGCTCTCGCAGGGCTTGCAGTATTTGCCGACGTACTTGCCCTTGTAGATGTCGCCGTTGTCGTGCATCTTCCTGAAGATCTTCTGGATGGCCTCGACGTGGTAATCGTCGGTGGTGCGGATGAAGCGGTCGTTGGAGATGTTCATCAGCTTCCACAGATCAAGGATGCCCTTCTCGCCGCAGACGATGTTGTCCACGAACTGCTGCGGGGTCACACCCGCGGCCTTGGCCTTGTCCTCGATCTTCTGACCGTGCTCGTCCGTTCCGGTCAGGAACATCACGTCATAGCCGGTCAGGCGCTTGTAGCGCGCCATCGCGTCGGTCGCCACCGTGCAGTAGGTGTGGCCGATGTGCAGCTTGTCCGACGGGTAGTAAATGGGCGTGGTGATATAGAATCGTTTCTGTTCCATGGGTATCTTCCTCTTTTCCTGCCCACGCCGAATGAAAGCGGGGCATAAATTCTCTTTAGTTTAGCACATTTGAGGACATTTTTGCAAGAGGTACGGCGTTATTTGCGCGGGCTCCGCGCAAATAACGCCGTTTTTTTGAGGTATTCTTACGCGATGGCGCGCTTTTCCAGCGCGCGCAGCAGCGGTACGCCGAGCAGGAAGCACACGGCGGCCTCGCCGATGCCGACCGTCAGCGCGTTGTAGGCGAACAGCCCCGCGAACGCGGCGGAGAAGCCCGTGCTTTCCCATGCGAGCATCGCGCCGACGATTACGGCGTTGCAGACGACCGGCGGCACGGCGGCGGTCCATGCGCTGCGGCAGCGGCCCGACCACACGGCGGCGAGCAGCGTGGCGAGCGTGCCGACGACCAGATCGAGCAGACCGTAGGGACTGAGCAGGTTGGTGATCAGGCAGCCCACGGCAAGACCGGGGATCGCCGCCTTGCGGTCGCGGCAGGGCAGCACGCACAGAGCCTCGCTCAGGCGGAACTGGATCGCGGGAAAGGCGAGGCCGAAGAAATTGGAGATCCACGCGAGCGCCGCGTAGGCGGCGGCAATGACGGCGGCGCGGGCGAGATCGCGGGTAGAGTATTGCAGCTCCATAGAGGGGTATCCTTTCTTGGGAATGTAAACAGTTGCGGGGGAAAGACGGTCAGGCGGCCCCGCAGGACCGCCTGACGCTGCCTTAAAATTCGGGGGAGGTCCTGCCGGAGGTCAGGTACTCGTAGTATTGCGCTTCGGTCGCCGCCATGTAGGTCATGACCCACAGCGTGCCGACACCAAGGCACAGCGAGCCGACAATGCCCCAGCCGATAAAGCTCAGGTCGAGCACGAATTTCTCCCACTTGTGACCGGTCATCAGGCGCTGGCTCTCGTCCAGACATTCCCTCCAGCCGTATTCGGGGTGGTCGGCCTTGACGTAGTAGACCATGGAGTAGGCGTAGGCCTTGACGATGCCGGGGATGAAAAGCAGCAGGCTCCACAGGAAGATAAAGAGCCCGGAGAGCAGACTGATGAGCAGCGTACCGCCGAAATCGTCCCGAAAGCCGCGGAACAGATCGTTGAGGTCAATGCCTCGGCCCTCGCGCGCCTGCGCGAGGAAGGCATATTTCTGCGCGTAGAGCATCGGGCCGGTGACGACGAGCGCGCCGACGCCGGGGAGAATGCTGCCGGCGGCGCCGACGATGGCGGAGACCACCAGACAGAACACCACGCCCATGAGCCATTGATCCTTGAAGATGCCGCCGCCGAGCCGGGCGCGGGCGGCTGCCTTCCATTCGCTCCTTGTCATACGGATCTTCTCCTTATCACACAATATTTCGCTTACAGCAGGTCGGGCAGATGGCGCACGACCTCGGCGCAGCGCGGGCACAGCCCTTCGGCGTTGGGCGTGAGGGAGTGCTTCCAGCAGCGCGGGCACTTCGTGCCGGCGGCGTTTTCGACCTTGACGGCAAGCTCGCCGCCGACGGTCAGCTCGACCTTGGAGACAATGAACAGGTCGGCGAGCGCTGCGGGGTTCTCGTCCGCGAGGAACACATCGCCCTCGGGCACGGTCAGATGCACGTCGGCCTCCAGGCTCTTGCCGATGACCTTCGCCGCGCGGGCCTCCTCGAGTGCGCCGTTGACGGCGGTGCGGACCTCGATGATGTGCTCCCAGCGCGCCATGGTCTCGGCGTCGAGCGCGTAGGCGGTGAAGGGCTTGTTCATGTCGTTGAGCACCACGTTGCGCGCGTCGTCCTCGGCGGTGTGCGGCATGGCGAGCCAGATCTCATCGCAGGTGAAGGCGAGGATGGGCGCGAAGAGCTTGGCAAGGGTCGAGAGCGTGAGGTAGAGCGCGGTCTGGGCGCTGCGGCGCTCGGCGGAGTCCGCCGCCTCGCAGTACAGGCGGTCCTTCACAATATCGAGGTAGAAGCTCGAGAGCGTGGTGACGCAGAAATCGTTGACCGCGTGGGTGATGATGTGGAACTCGTAGTCGTTGTAGGACTGCTCGACCTTTTCGATCAGCTCGTTGAGCTTGGTGATGAGCCAGCGGTCGAGCACCGGCATATCCTCGGCCTTGGTGAGGTGCGCGGGGTCAAAGTCCACCAGGTTATCGAGCATGAACTTGCAGGTGTTGCGGAACTTGAGATAGTTCTGGCTGAGCTGCTGGAAGATGGCCTTGGAGCAGCGCACATCCGCGTGATAGTCGGCGCTCGCCGCCCACAGACGCAGGATGTCCGCGCCGTTCTCGTTGAAAATGTCGGCGGGATCGACGCCGTTGCCGAGGCTCTTGTGCATCGCGCTGCCCTCGCCGTCCACGGTCCAGCCGTGGGTGACGCACTCCTTGAAGGGAGCGCCCTCGCCGAACGCGCCCACGGCGGTCAGCAGGGAGGACTGGAACCAGCCGCGGTACTGGTCGAGGCCCTCGAGGTACATCGTGGCGGGCCAGAAGCCCTGATCCTTCTTCATCGCGGCGAAGTGCGTGGAGCCGGAGTCGAACCAGCCGTCGAGCGTGTCCTCCTCCTTGGTGAAGCCGGTGCTCTTGCCGCAGTGCGGGCAGGCGAAGCCCTTGGGCAGAATGTCGGCGGCGTCCATCTCGAACCAGGCGTTGGAGCCTTTTTCGGCAAAGAGGGCGGAAACGGCCTCGATGGTCTCGTCGGTGCAGACAGGCTTGCCGCAGTCAGCGCAGTAGAACACGGGAATGGGCAGACCCCAACGGCGCTGACGGCTGATGCACCAGTCGGCGCGCTCACGGATCATGCTCTTCATGCGGTCGATGCCCCAGCCCGGGACCCAGCGCACGTCGTCGCACGCGGCGCAGGCCTCGTCCTTAAAGGAATCGACGGAGCAGAACCACTGCGGGGTGGCGCGGAAGATGATGGGCTTCTTGCAGCGCCAGCAATGCGGATAGCTGTGCACGATCTCCTCGGAAGCGAAGAGGGAGCCGGCCTCCTTCATATCGTTGAGGATGACGGGGTTGGACTCCTCCACGAGCATTCCCTCATACTTGCCGGCATAGTCGGTGTGGCGGCCCTGATCGTTGACGGGCACGACCATATCCATGCCGTAGCGGCGGCAGGTCTGATAGTCGTCCGCGCCGAAGCCGGGGGCGGTGTGGACGCAGCCCGTACCGGAATCCATCGTGACATAATCGGCGAGGACCAGACGGCTGGTCTTGGGCAGGAACGGATGCTGCGCGAGCATATTCTCATAGAAGTTGCCGGGGTGGGTCTCGACGACGGTGTAGTGCTCGACCTTGCCAACGGCCATGACCTTCTCGACGAGCGCCTCGGCGACGATATACATCTCGCCGTTGTCGTCGTTGCGGACGATGGCGTAGCTCTCGTCAGGATGCAGCGCAATGGCGAGGTTGCCGGGCAGAGTCCAGATGGTGGTCGTCCAAATGACGAAGCTGAGCTTGCTCTTATCGAGATGGCCGAGCTTGCCGAGGTCGTCGTGCATCGGGAACTTGACGTACACGGTCGTGCAGGGGTCGTCCTGATATTCGATCTCCGCCTCGGCCAGCGCCGTCTCGTCGTGATAGCACCAGTACACGGGCTTGAGGCCCTTGTAGATGTAGCCCTTCTTGTACATTGCACCGAAGACCTTGACCTCCTCGGCCTCAAAGCCGGGATCCATGGTCTTGTAGGGGTGCTCCCAGTCGCCGAGCACGCCGATGCGCTTGAAGCCCTCCATCTGGATGCCGATGTACTTGTCGGCATACTGGTGGCAGGCGGTGCGGAAGTCTGCAACGCTCATGGCCTTGCGGTTGAGCTTCTGCTCCTTGATGATAGCGCTCTCGATGGGCATACCGTGGTTGTCCCAGCCGGGGATATAGGGCGTGTAGTAGCCGCGCATCGCGTAGGAGCGGGTGATGAAGTCCTTGAGGGACTTGTTGAGCGCGTGGCCCATGTGCAGTCCGCCGTTGGAGAACGGAGGGCCGTCGTGCAGAGCGAAGCGGGGCTTGCCCTCGTTCTTCTTGAGCATCACGTTGTAGAGGTCCATTTCCTCCCAATGCTTGAGCATCTCAGGCTCGCGCTTGGGAAGCCCCGCGCGCATCGGGAAGCCGGACTTCGGCATATTCAGCGTCGCTTTGTAATCCATGTCGTGTCTCCTTTATGTGAATTTTTCTGTTTGCTGCAAAATAAAAATGCTCTGTCTCCCGACAAAAGAGACAAAGCATAACCATACTCTGCGGTACCACTCTTCTTGCCGCCGTTCCGGCAGCCGCTCAAATGCCGCGATGTAACGGTCGCACCCGGGCTGTCCTACTGCGGCTTCAGACGCCTGCTCCGAGGTGATATTCGCTCTCCGCGCCCCGCTGCCTCGCACCGACCGGCAGCTCTCTTTGCGGGCGGACGGGGAGCTACTTGTCCTCATCTGCACAATTCCACATATTATGGTCATTCTACCCGCATTCTTTCGCTTTGTCAAGGCTGAAAATGCTTGCGGAAGCGGCAAAAATAGGCTATACTATCGGCGAAAAATACGCGAAAGCGACAAATTCCGGAGGCCGCGCCATGATCCACGATATCGAGCCGAAGCATTTATACAACGAATGGAAGCCGAACGCCGTGCCGAAAAGGTCGAGCGCCGTCGTGCAGTTCTGCGGGAGAAACCTCCTCTGCCGCATCGACGACAACGGACTCAAGCTCCCGAGCCGCGCCATGTTTCCCGACGGCGACGAGAGGTTCACCTATCTTTTTGAGCTGGACGGCAGGGAATACTACCTCCTGCGCGACGAAACGCCGCGCGAGCCGGACGGCTGGACCTACCGCGACATCGGTATTTTCCGCACCGAGCAGCCGAAGGAGATCGCCTTCGCCGCGGTCAGCGCGTGGCACCTGTGCTGCTGGTACCGCGACACGAGGTTCTGCGGCCGCTGCGGCACGCCGCTCGAGCACGACGTCAACGAGCGCATGATGCACTGCCCCAGGTGCGGCAATATGATCTTCCCGCGCATCAACCCCTCGGTCATCGTGGCGGTGACGCACGGCGACTACCTGCTGCTCACGCAGTACGCGAACCGCCCCGGCGCGACGCGCACGGCGCTCATCGCGGGCTTTACCGAGTTCGGCGAGACCGCCGAGCAGACCGTCCGCCGCGAGGTGATGGAGGAGGTCGGCCTCAAGGTCAAAAACCTGCGCTACTATAAGTCTCAGCCGTGGGGCATCTCCGGCGGCGGGCTGCTGCTCGGCTACTGGTGCGAGCTGGACGGCGACGACGAGACCATCCATCTCGACAACTTTGAGCTGGCGGACGGCGCGTGGGTCAGCCGCGAGGAGCTGCGCCGCGACTACCGTGACAACGGCGTCGCCCTCACGAGCGAGATGATCGCCCGCTTTGCCGCGGGGCGAGAGTACGAGCTGGTGTCGGAATAAGATGAAAAAGCGCGGAGCAGAAGGCTCCGCGCTTTCCTTATGCAAGGGCTGTAGCGATCCATTTCCCGAGCAGCTGCAAAAGGAGAAAGTGCGCGGGATAGAAAAAGTAAAAGAAATATTTTCCGCCGCGCCGCCCGCGCTCGCCGCTGTAGAGCAGCAGGAGCGGTGCGCACAGCAGCACCCACGGCGAGGCGATGAGCAGCGGGAGCAGTCCCGCGAACCGCCATACGCCCGCCGAGCGCAGCAGATAGAAAAGCGCGGCGGAGAGCGTGCCGAGAAAGACGTATTCGCTGCAGACGGCAAACGCCGCCGCGCCGAAGACGAGACAGGTCAGGACGTACAGCGCTATCCGCTTCCCGCGCTCTGCCGCGTCGGACTCAATGCGTGCGAGCACGAATAGCTCCAGGCAGGAGAGCGAGAGCGTAAAGAGTACGTTTTGAAGCGCGGGACCGGTCCACTGCTCATAGTGCGCGAGGTTGAAGACCGGCTCGCTGATAAGGGCAAAGGCCAGCAGCGTGAGGAAATACCGCTTCCGGTCCCGTGTGTGCGTGAAGCCCTCGGCGAGCAGGAAGACATAGAACGGAAAAGCGAGATGGCCCAGCACATCAAACACGCGGTAGACGCCCTGCACGGCGCCGAGCCATGCGGGCGCGTTCTGCGGGATGAGCGTGCTTCCGTCCTCACCGCGGAACGGCGCGAAAAAGCCGCGCCGGATCACGAGCATATTCGCATGGTCGCAGAGCATGGAGACCATGGCGATGTATTTGAGCGCGAAGCCGCTCAGCTTTTTGGGGATCTGTTTCATGAAGGGTTCTCCTGTGTGCGCACCGCGCGGAGGGCGGAGCGGAAGTCCTCCCACGCCTCGGGGTGGTCGACGTAGTATTTCGGACAAATTTTGCCGGTCACGTCGTAGTGGCGGATGACGTCGGCGGGAGCGAGATCAAATTCCTCGCACAGCCACGCCGTCAGCCGCAGAAGGCTCGCCATCGTCTCGGCGGAGAACTCGCCCGCCTCATCCGCGTGGCAGACCTCGATGGAAACGGTGTGATCGTTCGCCTGCGAGGAGCAGTAGGCGACCTCCGAGAGCGGGACGCATTGGAGCACCTCGCCCTCCAGCCCCACGATGAAGTGCGCGCTGGCGTAAGTCTCATGCGTGACGGCGAGATTGGCGAAGAAGCTGCGGTTTGCTGCCGCCGAGGTGCCGGGGTTTCCGACGTAGTGGACGACCACGCCGTCGATCGTCTCGAGCGGCGTGCCGGGGCGGGAGTATGGGTTGAGCGGCAGGATGTCCTGCTCCACCCATTCCGGCGCGGACACGTCCGCGCCGGGAACGGCGCGGTGGCGGAACCAGTAGACCAGCTCCGCGCCGATGCAGAGGACGAGTACGGCGATGACCGCCCGCTCCAGCCAGACGCGGCTGCGCTTTTTTCGTGCAGCCATGCGTCAGAAGCCGCGCGCGGTTGCGGGCGTTTCGATGCCCATGCCGGCAAGCGCCTCAAGCGTGCAGGTCATCTCCGGCGTGACGATCGCACAGACGCTGCCGCTCGAGCTCGAGGTCGTGTCGATCGACCGGTCGGTCGGTTTCTCGTCCATCCGGACGCTGTACCACAGCTCCAGCTCAACGTAGAAGCTGCCGCTGTAGAGCGTGTCCTCAAAGAGCGAGGCGTTGGAGGCGTGACCCGCCTCGTAGTCGCGGCGCAGCGCGGAGACGAGCGTGTTGGCCTGCGCGGAGGTCAGTTCGCCGTCGTCCTCGCCGTAGGCGCCGTCGCTGACGACGTCGTAGTAGCCGCCGGTGAGATAGGCGTTGCTCTTGTCGTCCGCCAGCTCGCCGAGCACGCGGTCGAGTGCGGCCTCGGGACAGTTGAGCAGCGCCGTCATCGTCTGCGCGACGGAGCCGGGCTCGTTCAGCTCCCGGGAGAAGGCGCGGCAGTCGACGTAGCTGCGGCGCACGACGCGCCCGTCCGTGAGCGCGTAGGTGACGGTGAAATAGAGATAGCTGTCGACCGGAGCGTCCGCGGGCGTTTCATAGGTGGTCCGCGCGTAGCTGAGCTGGCGCGCTTTGTCGGCGATCATCGCGCGGTGCGCGGCGAGGGTGCGCTCAATGCTCTCCGGCTCGTCGAGCTTGCAGGAGAGGTAGTCGCCGTTCGATGAGAGATAAACGGAGACGAACTCCACCTCCTCCGCGTCGGGCGTATAGCCCTCGTAGCCGGTGAGGTCGAGCGACATGGCGACGCCGAAGCACACCAGCACGGCGGAGAACACCAGCGCGCCGACGCGGCCTGTGCGCCAGACGCGGAAGCTCTTGTGCAGCAGCATTTCCGCGGCGAAGTAGCCGAGCAGGCCGGTGAAGAGCATACAGGCGATGGTGCCGGGGAGCGAGTATTGGCCGTTATGGAGGTTGAGGCCGAAGATAAGAAAGTAGATAAGCTGCCCGAGCGAGAACGCGGCGCAGACCGCCACGCCGTATTTGAAGATGGGGCGCGCCCATGCCACGGTGACGATGGAGCCGGTCGCCTCGCTCGCGCGGCGGCGGTAGACGAGCAGGCCGAGCACGGCGAGCACGATGCCGACGGCAGCATAGATGCCGAGCACGCCAAGGCCGCTGAGCATATACTCGCCGCCCCGAATGACCTGATACGTCCCGTCGCTGAGGATGCGGTCCACGCGGGCGACATTGCTCACGTCCAGCACGCAGACAAGCTCCCAGGCAGGCGAGAGGAAGGCGAAGGTCTCCGGAGCGGAATAACCGCTGTAGCCGTAGAGGAAGCTGCCGGCAAAGGTGCGCACGAGGTATTCCATACCCACGGCAAGGAAATTGAGGGTGCCGTAGAACACGGGCGCGGCCAGAATTTGCCCGGTGAACATCATGCACAGCACAGCGAAGGAGTAGAAGAACAGCACCGAGAGCACGGCGGCGAGCAGCGCGGTACCGAGCGCGGTAAGGTCCAGCGCGCCGAAGCAGGCGGCGGTGATGCCCGCGAGGGCAAAGGCGAGCACGAGCGCGGAGACCATGCACACAAGGCCGGTGAGGTAGTTGGTCGCGTACAGCGTCTCACGCCGCACAGGCATGGAATGGAAGCCCTGCGTGGCGCGGGGGTTGGTAAGGTAGGCGAACATCGCCATGGCGAAGAAGATGCCGAACACGGCGCCCATCACAAGCCCGCCGTAGGCGCCGATCTGCAGCAGGTAATACGAGGCGTCGGCCACGGTCGGGACACCGTGATAGTCGGCCAGCTCGTTGAGCAGCGGCAGCGGCAGGAGCAGCAGCCAGATCAGGACGTAGCCCAGCCACAGCGGCCAGAAGCGCTGCAGGTTCTTGCGGAAAAGCGCGCGGTTAAAGAACGATGTCGCGGACTGCATAGTCGGCACCTCCCAGCTCATAGATGAAAATTTCCTCCAGCGTCAGCGGCACGGCCTCCATGTACACGGGGTCGAGGGCGGCGAGCCGCTCGGTGATCTGCTGCGTATTGCCGCGGAAGATGATGGTGAACACGCGCCCGAGATGGCTCTCGTGCAGCAGGTTCAGCCCCGCGGGGAGCTCCGGCGCGCCCTCGCCCCGGAAGACGATCTGCATTTTGACCGTGTTCTCCTGCAGCTCGGAAAGGCTGCGCTCGAGCAGGACCTTTCCCTTGTTCATGATGCCGACGTGGTCGCACACATCCTCCAGCTCGCGCAGGTTGTGGCTGGAGACGAGCACCGTCGTGCCGCGCTCGGCGACGTCCTGCATGATAAGGCTCCACACCTGACGGCGCATCACGGGGTCGAGGCCGTCCACCGGCTCATCCAGAATGAGATAGTCCGGCATACAGCACATGGCGATCCAGAACGCCGCCTGCTTCTGCATTCCCTTGGAAAGACGGCGGATGAGCTGCTTTTCGTCCAGCGAAAAGACGCCGCGCAGCTTCTCGTAGCGCTCCATGTTGAACTGCGGATAGAAGCCGCGGTAAAATTTCATCATGTCGCGTATGCTCGACTGCATAAAATAGTGCCAGTCGTCGGGGATGGAGGCGATGCGCTGCTTGACCGCCACGTTCTCCCATACGTCTGCGCCGTCCACCGAGACGGTGCCGGAGTCCTGCCGGTATACGCCGGTCAGGTGGCGCAGCAGCGTGGATTTGCCCGCGCCGTTCGGCCCCACGAGACCGTAGATTGCGCCCTGCGGCACGCTCAGGCTCGCGCCGTCGAGCGCGGCAAAGCCGTCAAAGGTCTTCACCAGCTCACGAATTTCGATCATTTCTCTTCCTCCTCCCGGTAGATGGCGTCCAGCTCGGCGGTCGTCATGCCGAGCGCACGCAGCTCGCGCAGCGTTTCGAGCAGGGTCTCGGTCAGCGCACGGCGGCGGGCGTCGTCCTCCGCGCGCTCGCGGCGCACGGCGAAGCTGCCCTTTCCCGGGACAGACGCGGCGTAGCCCTCCGATTCCAGCTCGCTGTACGCGCGCTGGATGGTATTCGGGTTGATGGCGAGCTGACTGGCCAGCGCGCGCACCGAGGGGAGCTTTTCCCCGTCGGCGATCGCGCCGGAGATGATCAGCCGCCGCAGCCCGTCGCGCACCTGCTCGTAGATCGGGCGCGCATCGCGGTAATTCAAGGTGATCATAGCGGTGCCTCCTGTTTGCTTATCGGCTGAGAAGTACAACGACGGCGACGAGCAGGACCACAAGGATCGCGCCTACGCCGACCGTCAGAACGCTGAAGGAAACCATGCTGCCATCCCTCCTGACTGTATTAAACGTATTAGTACAGTTAGGATAGCATGAGAGTGGCGCTCTGTCAAGTATTTTTCAGAAATTGGCGAAATCTCACAGAAGAACGATAAGACCCCGTTAAGAATTTATCTATTGTACCAAATCGTCATATTGACGAAATTTAATAATTTTAAAGTACCAATTTAACAAAAATGGAGAAAGTGCCGTCGGACGGTTGCTTTTGCGCGTGGAATCTGCTATCTTAATACCGTGGAGAAAGGGCGGGAAGACCCAATATGCCCTTTTGAAAGCAATGCAATCTAATAGGAGAGGGGAAATCACATGGATAAGATCATAGAAATCAACAGTGCGGTAAACGGCTTTGTATGGGGACCCATCATGCTGGCACTGCTGGTCGGCACGGGCATTTACCTGAGCTTCCGCGTCGGCTTCATTCAGTTCTCCAAGATCGGCTACTGGTGGAAGAACACCATCGGCAAGATCTTCCAGAAGTCCGAAGCGGGCGAGGGCGAGATCACGCCGATGCAGGCGGTCTCCACGGCGCTGGCGTCCACGGTCGGCACGGGCAACATCGCCGGCGTCACCGGCGCGATCATCCTCGGCGGCCCGGGCGCGGTGTTCTGGATGTGGATCTCCGCTCTCTTCGGCATGGTCACCAAGTTCGCCGAGGTCACCCTCGCGGTCAAGTACCGTGAGCGCAACGAAAAGGGCGACTGGTGCGGCGGCCCGATGTACTACATCAAGAACGGTCTCGGCCCCAAGTGGAAGTGGCTGGGCGTCATCTTCTCCGTGTTCGGCGCGCTCGCCGCGTTCGGCATCGGCAACATCTCCCAGATCAACTCCATCGCTTCCTCCGTCAACTCCGTCGCGGTCGCATTCCATGAGAACGCCAAGGAGTTTGACATGATCATCGGCCTCATCACCGGCGTTGTGATCGCCATTTTCGTGGCGCTCGTGCTCCTCGGCGGCGTCAAGCGCATCGGTCAGGTCACCGAAAAGCTCGTCCCCGGCATGGCGGCCATCTACATCGTCTGCGCACTCGTGGTCGTTATCGCCAACGCGGGCACGATCCCCGGCGTGTTTGCCAGCATCTTCCAGGGCGCGTTCAACCCCTCCGCCGTCGTCGGCGGCGCAGTGGGCGTGACCATGAAGCTCGCCATCACCAAGGGCGTCGGCCGCGGCGTCTTCTCCAATGAGGCCGGTCTCGGCTCCGCGCCCATCGCGCACGCCGCCACCTCCGAGAAGAACCCCGTCCGGCAGGGCCTCTACGGCATCTTTGAGGTCTTTATGGACACCATCGTCATCTGCACCCTGACCTCCCTCGTCGTCCTCTGCTCCGGCGCCGCCACGGGCAACTATGGCAACAACGATCTCGCGGGCGTGCCCACCGCGGTCGCGGGCTTCGCCAGCGTCTTCGGCGACAAGCTCGGCTCCCTGATCCTTGCCGTCGGCCTGCTGCTCTTCGCCACCTCCACCATCCTCGGCTGGGCGCTCTACGGCACCCGCTGCGCGGAGTTCCTCTTCGGCAGCAAGATCATCCGCCCCTATCAGGTTCTCTTCTGCCTCGTCGTCATCGCCGGCTCGGTCGCCAACCTCAAGCTGGTGTGGGACATCTCCGACACCCTCAACGGCCTCATGGCGATCCCGAACCTCATCGGCATCCTGCTGCTCAGCCCCGTGGTCATCAAGCTGACGAAGGAGCACTTCAACGGCGTGAAGGCGGGCAAGCTCGAATAAGCGAATATCCAGTCTCCTGTGGCGGGACGGACCATGCGGTCCGTCCCGCTTTTTGTATACCAAAACCACGCGTTAGACGCGTGGTTCGGTAAGAATTAAATAGTTGAGCAGAAAAAACTCCTTCTGGTAAGATAAAGATGCGGTCTGCCAACTGCAACTTATAAACCAGAAGGAGGCCACTCAATGGGAATGAATGACATCAATAGTTTAGCGCACACAAAATGGAATTGCAAATATCATATTGTGTTCGCACCAAAGTACCGTCGGAAAGTATTCTACCAAGAGAAACGAGAAGCCGTAGGAAAAATTCTAAGGCGGCTGTGCGAATGGAAGGGAGTACGGATCGTAGAAGCGGAAGTTTGTCCGGATCACATCCATATGCTGGTAGAAATACCTCCTAAAATCGCAGTATCAAGTTTTATGGGGTATCTGAAAGGAAAGAGCAGTACGATGTTGTATGAGCAATTCGGCGAATTGAAGTATAAGTATCGCAACAGGGAATTCTGGTGCAAGGGGTACTATGTAGATACCGTGGGAAAGAATGAGAGCCGAATTGCGGAGTATATAGAGGACCAGCTAAAAGAGGACGAAATGGGTGAGCAACTTACCATGAGTCAGTACGGCCCGTTTACGGGCGGCAAGTAACAATCCTGCGCAGCTGGCAGACCGTACTTACGCGTTTGACGCGTGCGCGAGGAACATAGGGCTTTGCCCGCATAAGCAAAACCACCCGCTTGGCGGGTGGATGCTTATTGCTCCCGCGGCGAAAAAAAGGAAGAAAACGCGGAATATTTTCGCAGATTTCCCTTTACAATAGAAAAAAGCCGTGGTATGATATCAAAGCGCGTGAAGGCGCGCGAGGAGCATACCCGAACTTAGGACGCGGATCGTCACCTGTCCCGCCGCTCAGTTCAGGGTGAATATTTTTGAAAGGTGGAAACACAACTATGATGCTCAAAGACCAGAAGACTGCCATTATCGAAGCCAACCGCACCCATGAGAGCGACACCGGTTCTCCCGAGGTCCAGATCGCCATTCTCACCGAGCGCATCAACCAGCTCACCGAGCACCTCAAGGTCCACGCGCAGGATAACCACTCCCGCCGCGGCCTGTACAAGATGATCGGTAAGCGCCGCAGCCTGCTCGACTACCTCATGAAGAAGGACATCGAGCGCTATCGTGCCATCATCGCCAAGCTCGGCATCCGTAAGTAAGAGACAATATGCGCGGGGGAAGGATATTCTTTCCCCGCGTGTTTTGCTATCTTGCACCCCTGATTTTCCCGCGAAAGCCCGCAAAACAGGGAGCCGACGCCCGCATTTTAGCAGTTGATCTTGTCCGCGAGACCTTCGCGGCTGAGCTCAAGTGCTAAAGGGTCGGACAAGGCTCCCGACAAAAATCTGAAAAGGAGTATGATCATGTCCACCATCATCACCCACCGTCAATTTCCCGGCTACCACAAGTATGAAATGGAGCTCGCCGGCCGTCCGCTGACCCTCGAGGTCGGCAAGCTCGCCGAGCTCGCCAACGCCGCCGTCATGGTCGGCTACGGCGACACCCGCGTGCTGGTCTGCGCCACCGCGTCCGCCCGTCCCCGCGACGGCATCGACTTCTTCCCCCTCTCCGTCGACTTTGAGGAGAAGATGTACTCCGTCGGCCGCATCCCCGGCAGCTTCAACCGCCGCGAGGGCCGCCCCGGCGAGAAGGGCATCCTGACCAGCCGCGTCATCGACCGCCCCATCCGCCCGCTCTTCCCCTATGATTTCCGCAACGACGTGTCCATCATGGCGACTGTCATGGCGGTCGACCACGACTGCTCTCCCGAGATCGCCGCGCTCATCGGCACCTCCGCCGCCCTCGCCATTTCTGACATTCCATGGAACGGCCCCGTCGGCGCGCTGAAGGTCGGTCTCGTCAATGGCGAGCTGGTCCTCAACCCCACGAGCGAGCAGCGCAAGGTCTCCGACCTTGACGTGACCGTTGTCTCCACCGGCAAGAAGGTCGTTATGATCGAGGCGGGCGCGAATGAGGTCGATAACGACACGATGTACCGTGCCATCGAGCTGGCGCACAACGAAAATCAGAAGCAGATCGAGCTGATCAACCGCATGGTCGCCGAGATCGGCAAGCCCAAGTTCGACTATCCCCACGCGAACTTCAATCAGGAGCTCTTTGACAAGATCGTTGCCGACTTCATGGACGAGGCCAAGGCCGCCATGGATACCGACGACAAGAACGTCCGCGAGGCCCGCTGGAACGAGATGATCGAGCACTGGCACGAGAAGTACCTCGAGGAGTATCCCGACATGGATCAGTACCTCGACGAGTTCACCTATAAGTTCCAGAAGAAGATCGTCAAGGCGTGGCTGCTCGAGGGCCACCGCGTTGACGGCCGTCAGAAGAATGAGATCCGTCCTCTCGCCGCCGAGGTCGGCGTGCTGCCCCGCGTCCATGGCTCGGGCCTGTTCACCCGCGGCCAGACGCAGGTGCTCTCCGTCTGCACTCTCGATACCCTCAGCGCCAACCAGAAGCTCGACACCATCTGGGAAGAGACCGAGAAGCGCTATATGCACCACTACAACTTCCCCGGCTACTCCGTCGGCGAAGCCAAGCCCGCCCGCAGCCCCGGCCGCCGCGAGATCGGTCACGGCGCTCTCGCCGAGCGCGCGCTGCTGCCCGTCATTCCGCCCGTTGAGGAGTTCCCCTACGCCATCCGCGTGGTGAGCGAGGTCGTCTCCTCCAACGGCTCCACCTCTCAGGGCTCCATCTGCGGCTCCACGCTTGCGCTGATGGACGCCGGCGTGCCCATCAAGGCGCCTGTCGCCGGCATCTCCTGCGGTCTCATTCAGGACGGCGACGAT
>UMHI01003072.1_pt1 | contig 20232 bp, 24 predicted proteins | sample 1965481 | NCBI WGS metagenome assembly UMHI01 (sample SAMEA4836093, study PRJEB28245) | human gut metagenome | biome: gut microbiome; material: fecal sample | place: Denmark | collected 2008 | reverse complement strand
GCGCGGCTTTTGATGTTTACATAATATCACGTTCTGCTGCTTTCTCTTTTTTCTCCATCCTCCATTTGACAAAGGTCTTGAGCTCGCTTGGCGTCTGGATGAGCCGCAGCAGCGGCGAGAGCAGCAAAAAGCCGAGGCCGCTGCACGCGAGCGTCACCAGCAGCCCGCACGAGAGCGCGAGCCAGTGCTCGCGGCGGAAGCGCTCGCGCTCGCCCGCACCGTAGAGCTGGGCGAAGATGACGGAAATGCCCGTGCACGCGCCTGTGATCTTAAAGAGGAAAAGGTTCATCACCGAGCCCGCGACGCCGACAGCGGCGAACTCCAAATCGCCCGCAAAGCGCCCGAGGATAAAGGCGTCCACCGTGTTGTAGAGCTGCTGCAAGATATTGCCCATGATGAGCGGTGCGGCCAGGCGCAGCAGATGCTGCGGGATGCTGCCGCTCGTTAGATCGTAAGAGCGTGCCATAGTTCCCCCCATTTCCAAGGATTTGACAACGGCATACACCCGCGCTATACATTGCGTAAACCGATGATCCATCAAACCATCTTTGACAATTTCGCAAAGGAGAACGCCATGGAACTCGATCGCTACCGCGCGCTCGTCTGCGCCATTGAGACCGGAAGTCTGTCCGCCGCCGCGGAGGCGCTGCAATACACGCCCTCCGGCGTGAGCCGCATGGTCGCGGCGCTTGAGGAGGAGACGGGCGTTCCGCTCCTGCTGCGCGAGCACAGCGGCGTTCGCCCGACAAAGGAGTGCGAAAAGCTGCTGCCCGCCATCCGCGGCCTACTGCACGCGGGCGAGAGCTGCGCCCAGCTCTCCGCGCAGCTGCGCGGGCTGGATGTCGGCACGGTTACCGTCGGCACGGCATACAGCGCGTTTTATTCGCCGCTCGCGCGCATCATATCGGATTTCCACGCGCGCTACGGCGGCATTCAGGTGCAGCTGCGCGGTGGGTACAGCACAGAGCTGATCACACAGCTCAACGCGCACCAACTCGATCTGTGCTTCATCTCCGCGCGCGAGGGTGGGCACGACTGGCTCCCCATCGGCTACGATGAGCTGACGGCCTGGGTTCCCGCTGCGCATCCGATGGCATGGCTGCCCGCGCTGCCGGTCGCGGCGTTCGCCAAAGAGCCGTACATCGAGACCTATCCTGACAAGGACATCGACAACGCGCGCAGACCGCCGCTTCGGTTATGCGGCCATGCCGCTCGCCGTGCTGCTCGCCTTCTCTCGCCTTTATTTATATGTGCACTTTCCGAGCGACGTGTTCGCCGGCGCGGTGCTGGGGCTTGTGATCGGTGAGCTCGTCTCCCGTTATGCTTCAAAGCTCTTTCAAAAGCGCGGATAATGGTGCAACCCCCTTCGCACAGGGCAAACTTCTTATTATTTCCAGATAAAATTAGGGTTCTTTTAAGGTGCTGTTCATACTGTATTCATATTCCCTGTGTAGTCTAAGCGCCGGTACAACAGAAAGGGTGATAATTTGAACAAAACATTTGGCAAAAAGGCCGGGGTGCAGATTCTTTTTCTGCTGCTTGGCCTCGCATTCCTCGTCTACGGCGCATCTCGCGGCGAGGCGGGCGTCGTGCTGAACAAGGCGATCAAACTATGTCTGGAGTGTGTGGGCATTGGATAAGAAAAAACCGTTTTCCTTTCTGCTCGCCCGCTGGCGCGGACTGGTTCAAGCCTGCGCGGCTCTGCTGACGAATCTGCACCTGCCGAACTTCCTCAAGGGTACGCTCTATCGCGGCGCGGGCAAGACCGTGTGCGTGCCGGGGCTGAACTGCTACTCCTGTCCGGGAGCGGCGGGCGCGTGTCCCATCGGCGCGTTTCAGGCTGTCGTCGGCTCGTCCAAATTCAGCTTCTCCTATTACATCACCGGCATCCTCATCCTGCTTGGCGTGCTGCTGGGCCGCTTCATCTGCGGCTTCCTCTGCCCGTTCGGCTGGTTTCAGGAGCTGCTGCACAAGATCCCGACCAAAAAGCTCTCCGCCAAGCGCCTAAAGCCGCTGACCTACCTCAAATACGTCATCTTGGTGGTGATGGTCTTCCTGCTTCCGGTGCTCGTGGTGAACGAAGCGGGCATGGGCGACCCGTTCTTCTGCAAATATCTCTGCCCGCAGGGCGTTCTGGAAGGCGCCATCCCGCTCTCGCTTGTCAACAGCAGCATCCGCGCCGCGCTCGGCAAACTTTTCTCGTGGAAGCTTTGCGTGCTTGCAACAGTCGTCGTGCTCAGCGTCGTCTTCTACCGCCCGTTCTGCAAGTGGCTCTGCCCGCTCGGCGCGTTCTACGCACTCTTCAACCGCGTGTCGCTGCTGTCGATGCACGTTGACGAGAACAAATGCGTCTCCTGCGGCAAGTGCGCAAGGACCTGCCCCATGGACGTGGATGTGACCAAAACGCCGAATCACAGCGAATGTATCCGCTGCGGCAAATGCGTGACCGCCTGCCCGACGGAGGCCGTCCGCTTCCGCTACGCCTTCGGTGGCAGCGGAGCATGTTCCAAATTGTCTCAAAAACCGATCATTGAAGAAAACAAAGGAGAATAAACCATGAATTTTAAGAAGATCATTACGCTGCTGCTCGCCTTTGCACTGACGCTTTCCCTCGCCGCCTGCGGCAGCAAGGGCGACGGCAAGGGCGACGGCAAGGGCGATGGCGATGCGCAGGGCGCGACCGCCGAGGAGATCTACGCTCAGATCCAGGAGCTCGCCGACAAGGAAAACGCCATCATGGAAGAAAACCTCGAGCTGTGGCAGAAGCTCTTCGCCGCCATGAACGAAAAGCGCGACGAGATCCCCGATGAATCGAACTACGGTTCTTACCTGCTTGCCGCCCTCGACCTCGTGAAGGATCAGTTCACCGAGGACGAACTCAAGACGCTGACCGAAGGCTCCGAGCAGATCCGCGACCTTGAAGACCAGATCCAGCCCCTGCAGGAGCAGTACGCCGCACTTCAGCCCGCAGGCGACGGTGAAAACGGCGACATGAGCGCCGCCGTTCCGACCTTCCCCACCTTCACCGGCAAGGACCTTGACGGCAACGACGTGGACAGCAGCATCTTCTCCCAGAACGCTGTGACGGTCGTGAACTTCTGGTTCAGCGGCTGCAAGCCCTGCGTGGCGGAGCTTGGCGAGCTGAACGCCCTCAATGAAACGCTCAAGAAGCAGGGCGGCGCGGTCGTCGGCATCAACGTCGATACGCTCGACGGCAACGCCGATGCGATCAGCACGGCCAAGAACCTGCTTGAGTCCAAGGGTGCAAGCTACCAGAACATCTACTTCCCCTCCGACAGCGCAGCCGGCGACTTTGCGGGCGACATCATGGCCTTCCCGACCACCTATGTCATCGACCGCAGCGGTGCTATCGTCGGTGAGGCAATGCTCGGCGGCATCGACAACGAGGACAACATGGCAGCGCTCCAGAAGCTGATCGACCAGGCCCTCGCGAGCGACAGCGCAAAGTAAGCTTTCCATCACAGCAAAAATACGCCCCGCGGATCATCCGCGGGGCGTATTTTGTTTCTCTCTATCTTTTTACCCGAGCGATACCTCGCGGTAGAACGCGGCGTATGCCGCCTCCTGATAGGGGCGCAGCGCAAGGTTGCCAAGGCCGAACGTCAGCGAGCTGAGGAGCATCCAGCCGATGAAACTGAATTGCAGGCAGAACAGCCGCCAGCGGTTGCCCTCCATCATCGCCTTCGAGCCCTTCATCACCTCGCCCGGCGCCATGTCCGGGTGCTCGGCCAAAATGTAGTCCGTCATCGCGTAGGTGTAGCCCATGATCAGTCCCGGAATGACGAGCAGGATCGTCCCCAGCAGAATATAGAGGCCCTTCCAAAGCCGCGTCAGCGTCGTCGTCTTCCAGTTCGGAAGATAGGCGAACAGCGCCTCAAAGCCCGGCTCCGTGCGGTCGACAAGGCCGAGGTTATATTTGGCATACCCCACGCCCAAGATGCTGCCGAGGATGAAGTACGCCGCCGCCAACACGAGCGCGATCACGATGAGATAGACCACACCGCCGACGAGCAGTCCGCTCCACTTCGGGTCCAAACCGTAGCCTGTGGAGTAAATCGTCTGTCCGTCGTAGCCAAACGTCGTCGACACGCCCGAGGACACATCGTAATTGAATTTGACCTCCGGACCGCCGCTCCCTGCGCCGCCGAGCAGCACCGCCACAAGGCCGATCAGAATGGCGATGGGCCACTTGCCGCGCAGCGCCTCGCGCGCCGCCTGCCGAAAATCCGCCGCAAGCTTCATAAATTCTCCTCTCCGCCCTCCGCATGGGAGGGTCTCTCTCAAATCTTCTTGCTTCTGCTTATTTAGACGCATTCCGCGCCCGTTTTGTTTCACCGGGCGTCAAATTTTCTCGCATTCATGATATCATATGCCGCTGGGAATGGGAACCTCTCTTCTTTCTTTTCCTTGCAAGTCGTTTCCGCCTCTGGTAAAATACCAGAAAACGACAATGGAGGAGACGCATGAGACCAAGCGAACTGCTCACCGCGCTGCACACGGCGGAAAAATTGAAGGACACCACCCGCCACTGCTACACCTCCGGCGGGCGGCACGAGAGCGTTGCCGAGCACAGCTGGCGCATCGCACTGATGGCGTTTTTCCTGCGCGATGAATTTCCCGAGGCCGACATGGACAAGGTGACGCGCATGTGCCTCATCCACGACCTCGGCGAGTGCTTCACGGGTGATATCCCCGCCTTTGACAAGACCGCACAGGACGAATCGACGGAGGAAGCGCTGCTCTACCAGTGGGTCGCATCGCTTCCCTCCCCCTGCCGCGAGGAGATGCGCACACTCTACGACGAGATGGCCGCGCTCGAAACGCAGGAGGCCCAAATCTACAAGGCGCTCGACAAGCTCGAGGCCGTGATCTCCCACAACGAGTCCGACATTTCGACCTGGGAGGACCACGAATACGACCTCCAGCTCACCTACGGCGAGCAGAACGTCGCCTTTTCGCCCTACCTGACGGCGCTTCGTCAGGCTGTCCGGCAGGAATCGCTCGACAAGATCGCACGCGAGGGTGACCGGCGCAAATAAAATCTTTCGCAGCCCATGTACAGCAAAAAGCACTTCCCGCCGCTGGCGGGAAGTGCTTTTCTATGTCTTTTATTCCACGATCTCCGCGTCCAGCAGGTCAAGGATCGCCTGGTCGGCGCTCCAGAAGTAGGACTCCTCGCCGAGAAGCTCGGTGATGCCCGCGCGGTCAAAGTAGGTGCGCACCGCCTCGGTCATGCCGCAGCAGGCGACCGTCTTGCCCTGACTCTTGAGCGACTCGCACAGCTCGAGCATCGCCTGCGCGCCCGAAACGTCCACGCTCGGCATACCGCGCATCGACAAGATGATGTGGTCGTACTGCGGCATCTCCGCCATGCGGTGGTTGAACTCATCCACCGCGCCGAAGAAGAGCGCGCCCGTGATGTACGCCACGCCGGAGGTCTCAAGAATGGGGGGCTTGCCCTCCACCGAGCGCAGCTTGTTCGCGTCGATATCGGAGAAATTCACATGGATATGACTCGACTTCGCCATGTACAAAATGGCGGAGTATACCACGCCGAGCAGGATCGCGACCGTCAGGTCAAAGACGACCGTTGCGAGCATCGTGATCAAAAACTGGCTGATACCGGACTTGAACTTGTGGCGGAAGATGTAGCGGATGCCCTCCCAGTCGTTCATGCGCCACGCCGTGACCATCAGCACACCCGCGAGCGCCGAGAGCGGCAGGCGCGCCATCACGCCGCCGAGCAGGAACATCGAGGCAAGCAGGAACAGCGAATGGAACACGCTCGTAAGGCGCGTCTGCTGGCCGGACTTGACCGCGACGCTCGTGCGTGCGATGGCTGCGGTCGCGGGAACACCGCCAAAAAGCGGCAGCAGAATATTACCCACGCCCTGTGCGATCAGCTCCTGATCGGCGTTGAACGCTTCGCCCTTCATGCGCGAGGCCGACGCGCCGCAAAGCAGGCTCTCGATCATGCCGAGCGCCGCAATGGTCACGATGGGAGAGAGCAGGTTTTCGAGCATCGTGAAGCTCAGGCCGCCGAGCGACAGGCGGTCGGCGAGCAGGAGCGTCTTGGGAATGTCGCCGACGACAGCGAGCTGATCCATGCCCGCGACTGTCGCGACGATCGTCGCAAGGATGATGCCGACGAGCGAGCCCGGCACGCGCGCGCCCCATTTTTTCGGCCAGAAGACCATCACCAGCACGACGAGAAGGCCGATGAGCACCGCCTGCATGTTCGGATGGAAGCCAAGACGGCCATAGGACGCGATCTTTTCCAAATTCGAGCCGCCCTCCGACACCGTGCCGAAGAAGTTGTCGATCTGCCCCATCGCAATGATGATGGCAATGCCCGAGGTGAAGCCCATGATGACGGGCATCGGGATGAAGCTAATTAAGCGACCCAGCTTGAAGACGCCCGCAAGCAGCAGCAGAACGCCCGCGGCAAAGCAGGCAAAAAACACGCCCTGCAGGCCGTATTCCGCGACGATGCCGACGAGCACCGCGCTCATCGCGCCCGTCGGGCCCGAGATCTGGTACGACGCGCCGCCGAGAATGGCGATGACCACGCCCGCGATGATGGCCGTGACAAGCCCGGACGCCGCGCTCGCGCCGGATGAAACGCCGAACGCCAATGCCAGCGGCAGCGCGACAGCGCAGACCGTCAGGCCCGCCATCATGTCGGCGAGCAGCTTTTTCGAGTTGTAGCCTGCAAATTCCTGCTTCAGGCTGCGAAAAAAGGCAGAAAACATATTGATCCTCCTAAAAAACACATGCCTGTTTACTATACCATCTGCCCCGCGCCCGCGCCAGTAGTAAAAGGGACGGTTTTTAACGAGATTTTAACACTAATGCGTCGGTTTTGCACAAACAAAGTCGAAATCCTGACCGAAACGGCAAAAAAGCGCCGCGTCCCGAAGAAAATACGGGACGCGGCGCTTTCTGTTTCGCCGGATCTACTTGAATTTTTTGCCGTCCTCGAACGCGCTGACGACCTTCTCGCCCAAGACATAATAGCCGTGGTTGGCATAGTCAAAGGTGATGACGTACAGCTTTTCGACAGCGAGCTTGCCGTTTTCGTCGAGCGCGCGCTCGTCCACGCTGACGTTCACGATCTCGCCGGTCAGGAGTCTTGTCTCCTCGTCGTAGCTCACGAGCTTGCACTCGAGCGCGAGCGGGAGCTCGTCGATCACCGGCGCATCCACATGCTCGCTCTTCGTCACGTGGAAGCCCGCGCGCGCCACCTTGTCGGGCACGCTGTTGCCGGACTCGATGCCCACATAGTCGCAGGCCGCCGCATGCTCTGCGTCGCCCATGCTCACGGTGAACGCACCGCGCTTTAAGATGTTCTTCACGGTCTTGTGGCCGCTGCTCAAATACATTGCGATGATGAGCACGGGCTGCGGATAGACCCAGGGCTGTGCGCCAAAATGAAATCCCTCCAAAATAAATCTGTCAACCGATTTATGGCCCGATCTTTTCGAGCTTCGCGCGCAGCGAAATGCTGCGCGGCGTTCCCATGCCGTCAAACTGGATGACGTGCGCGCCCTTGTTCAGGTCCACGTCCAGCACCGTTCCCTCGCCGAACACCGCGTGGCGCACGCGCTGCCCGATGGGCAGCGTGCCGTCGCCGTCGTCCTCGCGCAGATACTTGTCTCGCCGCGCGACGTCATCCGCCGCTTCACGCAGAAGCGTCTCGTCGACCTCGTGCGTGAACGACAGAAGCTCGCGGTCGATATCCAGCAGAAAGCGCGAGGGATAGCGCGGCGAGCCGTCAAAATTCCACCCGTCGGCCTCGGAGAGGTAAAGCCCCTTCTCCGCGCGCGTCAGCGCAACGAAAGCGAGCCGCCGCTCCTCCTCCATGCCGGGGAGCGTTCGCACCTTGCGCGAGGGGAAAATGCCCTCGTTCATGCCGCAGAGGAACACATACGGGAATTCGAGGCCCTTCGCCGCGTGGACGGTCATCAGCTTCACCTTGTCGCCCTGCTCGGCGACATCGCCGTTGCTGAAAAGCGCGATGTGGGCGAGGTAATGCTCCATCGTGCTCTCCTCGCCGCAGCTCGTCTCATATTCGTAGATGGACTGCTTGAGCTCGGCCAGATCGTCCAGCCGCTCCTGACTGCCCTCGGTGCGCAGCGCCTTTTCATACCCGCTCTTGTCCAGAATATCCGAGAGCACCTCAGAGATGGGCCGACCCTGATACGAGTGCGAAAAGCGCTCGATCAGATCGACGAACTGCTTTGCCTTCGTGCCGCTGAACACGCTGTCTTCGAGGTGGTTTTTGAGCGTTACATAGAGGCTCGTCCCCTCTTTTTCCGCCGTCTCCTGTAAAAAGGCCATGCGCCGCTTGCCGAGGTTCCGCTTCGGCGCGTTGGCAATGCGCCGGAACGACAGATCGTCCTGATAGGCGATCATCCGCAAATATGAAAGTGCGTCCTTGATCTCCATGCGGTCGAAAAACTGCACGCCGGAGTAGATCGTATAGGGAATTTTTTCGTGCATCAACGCCTCTTCCACCGCGCGCGTCACATAGTGTGCGCGGTAGAGGACGGTCATATCCCGCAGCGGCAGGCCGCGATCATGCAGCCGCTTCATCTCGCCCGCCATCCACTGCGCCTCCGCCTCCTGCGTGTCGGCAAAGTGGCAGACGACCTTCTCGCCCGAGGGCTTCGTCGGGAGCAGGTCCTTTTTGATGCGGTGGCCGTTTTTTGCGATCAGCGAGTTCGCCGCCGCCAAAATCTCCGGCGTGGAACGGTAGTTTTCCATCATCATGATGGTCTGCACATTTGGAAAAACCTTGTCGAAATCCAGCAGATACTTGACGTTCGCGCCGCGCCAGGTGTAGATCGTCTGGTCCGGGTCGCCCACGATGAAGAGGTTGCCGTGATAGCCGCACAGCACCTCCATCAGCTCGTATTGCAGCGCGTCGATATCCTGAAATTCGTCGATCATGATGTATTCGAGCCGCTGCTGCCACTTGAGCCTGATGTCCTCGTGCTGCTCGAAAATATAGAGCGAGAACTTGATGAGGTCGTTGTAGTCGAGGCCGAAGCACTTTTTCTCCTGATAGAGATAGCCGTAGAAGATGATGTCCCCCGCCGTGTCGGCGCGCTCGTACTTTTCGCGCAGCGTGTCGAGCGACATCGTGATCATGTCCTTGTAATACTCCGGCTCCTTAAAGAGCTTTCGGATCTCGATCATGTCCCGTGCGGCGGAATAGGTCATGTCGCGCAGTGTGAGGCCGCGCTCTTCGTAGATGATGCCGAGCATCGCGTCGATGTCGGAATTATCCAGCACCAGAAAGCTCTTCGGGTACTGCACGGCGTGGCTGTCCTCCTGCAAAACGGAGACGCAGAAGCCGTGGAACGTGTTGATATAGCCCGTGTCGTTGTCGCCGGTCAAGGCGTGGATACGCTGGCGCATCTCGTTGGCTGACTTGTTCGTAAACGTCACGCACAGGATGTTCCCCGGCAGGATGCCGAGCTCGTTGACAAGATACGCAAAGCGGTGCGACAGCGCACGCGTCTTACCCGAGCCCGCGCCCGCGATGACGCGGACATACCCCTCCGTCGCCGTGACGGCCTCGTGCTGCGCGCGGTTCAGTCCCGCAAGCAGATGCTCCATGCGCTGTCCCCTCTCCTCTGCAAATTTCTCAATGGCGGTATTATAGCATGGTTTTGATAGTCAAACAAGTGTTCGCTTGAAAACTTCTTCTCTATTACACGGCGAGCTTGCTGCTTCAAGCTTCATTCCACCGCAAAATGTGCGGCAGGAGCTTTTCAAGAAGCGCGTCACGGTTCTGCTCGTCAATGAAGACAAGCTCCGCGTTCTCATGCCCGCGCACGGCGCGCAGGAACGGTGTGTCCTTCGGCTTGACCGCGGCCAGCACCGGCGTCTCGCCGTCCAGCGCGCGCATCACCGTAGACTGGAACGCCCTGGCGTCATTTTCGAGAAAGCCGAGCTCGTCCATCAAAATGATGCCGCCTTCCGGCGCGGACTCGATGAGCTGTGCGCCGAGCGTGTCGAACACCTCCGGATGGCGGATGCTCGAGCGGCTGTCGCACGTTCCGACGAGATTCGCCGCTTCATTGTGCCGCTCGTCCTCTTTCTGCGATGCGGGATAGAGGTAAATCGGAAAAAAGCCGTTTTCGTCCGCGATTGGCAGACGTTTTGTCACAAAGCCTCCGACCTCCCGCGTGCTATGCTCCAGCAGGCGGCGGATCAGCGTCGACTTGCCGACGCCGCGCTCCCCGCAGATCAAAAGATGCCGTTTCATACTGCTTCCTCCTTCGAAATAGCCGCCGTCTCAATGGTGAACAGGCACAACGCCTTTTTCCGCGGCACTGCTTTTTCGCGATGCGTAATGTATCCTGCGTGCGGCCAAAGAGACAGAACACCATCGCGTCGTAGGGCTTCTCCGGTGCAAGCGTCTCCATATCGCCGCAGCGCGCGGTGACGTCCTCTATCAGGTGAGCTTCCAGCGTTTTGATGGCCAGCTCGTCGGCGTCCACCGCCGTGACATGGCGGCAGTACGGCTTCAGAGCAAGGCTCAGCTCGCCGATGCCGCAGCCCGCGTCGCAGACGTGCGCGTTTTCTGGGAGCTGCGGCGCGTTCCTCTCCGCGACGGTCTCATAATAGCGGTTCATCGCCGCCGCATCACGCAAAAACGCGATACTCTCCTCCGTCCAGAACATGCCGCATTCTCCTCTTTTCATGCAAACTGCTTCACGGGCAAACCGATACCAGCGCAAAGCACCGCTTTCACGCAAGACATAGCCGCTGAATATCAATATACCTTTATAGAATCACTATAATTTGCCGTGCCGTCTGTTGTCAAGGTACAGCGAGTACCGGTGTCGTTTGAAAGCGCCGTTGCTATTTTTAATCGCTGACTCAAAGAGGATATTTAAGAAAAAACAGCAGGAAGCCGGTGCGATACGCCGGCTTCCTGCTGTTTCTGATTTTTATAGAGGCTCAGCCCTTTTTGAAGAATGCGACCGCCACCACGCCGGGGCCAGTGTGCGTGCCGATCACGCTGCAAATGAGCGTGGAGTCGAGCGAGTCCGCCTTGTCCTGCCAGATGTCGCGGCTGTCCTCGACATATTTTTTGAGATACGAATCGCTCAGGCCGCTGTAGCCGAGGATGATCGGCTCGTCGAAGTCGATGCCGCCGCTCTCGTGAATTTTCTGCACGAGCAGGTTGTTGCCCTGCTTCGACCCTCTTGCCTTGCCGATAACCTGAATTTCGCCGTCGACGACGGTGATGACCGGCTTGATGTTGAGAAGTCCGCCCGCAAACGCGACAGTCTTCGAGATACGCCCGCCCTTTTTGAGGTATTCGAGCGTGTCGAGCAGCGCGATGAGGCAAATTTCGTCGCGCTTTTTCTCGAGCGTTTCGGCAATGGTCTTCGCGTCCATGCCCTTGTCCGCGCACTCGAGCGCGTACTCGGCGAGGATACCAGAGCCGATAGCCGCGCTCTTGCTGTCCACAACGTAGATGTTGTCGTACTCCGCCGCGGCGATGCACGCGCTCTGATACGTGCCGGAGAACTTCGACGCGAGCGTCACAACGACCGCGCTGTCGCCCACCGACGCAACGTCGGAGAAGATCGCGTCGAATGCCGCGGGCGACGCCTGACTGGTCGTCGGCAGCTCGTCGCTCTCGACAAGCCGCTCATAAAAGCGGTGCTTGTCGATGGTCACGCCGTCGATGAACTCCTCCGCGCCAAAATGCACCGTGAGCGGTACGATGCGAAAACGGTCCTTCATGCGCTCGGGCATGTCGACCGTCGAATCCACAATGATCTGAACACTCATGCTTTTCCTCCGTTATTGTTCGTCGCGGGCGGCTCTGTCGCCCGCGGTCTTCTTATGGGTATAAATCCGTTCCAAATTCTCGCTCACGAGCGCGAGCGCGCGGTACATCGTCTGCCGCTCGGCCTCGCTCAGGCCCTCAGATGCCGCCTCGACGATGCGCATGATCCTCTCCCCGATCGCGCGGCCGACCGCCTTGCCCCGCTCCGTCAGGCGCAGTGGGCTCTTATAGCGCTTGCCCGCGCCGCTTGCGCAGGTGATGTAACCGTTTTTCTCGAGGTCGTCCAGCGAGCGGGAGATGGCCGCCTTGTCCTCGTCGCAGCGCTCGCAGAGCTCGGCGGCTGTCATGCCATCCTGCTGGGAGAGGTAGTAGAGGCAGGACACATGCGGCCCTTTCAGTTCGAAGTCCGCCATTTCGTCCGCCTTGATGCGCTTGATGCTGCGGCTGATACGCGCAATCAGGACGGTAAAGGTCTCAAAGCGCTCCTCCATTGGTAATTCTCCTTTTTCCTATTTGTTGACAAATCAACAGGCTCGTCTATCATATCGCATTAATGTTGATTTGTCAACAAGTTTATTTAAAAAAGAAGTGCCCTTACGATAGGCACTTCCTTTTTTATGTCGATTTTACGCGATTCTACCGCCGCTCAAATTGTACTCCGCGGTGATGTCGTTCCCGTCTTTGTCGTAAAACCGCAGCGTGCTGCGGTCGAAGTCATAATCGCCGAGCTGTGGAGAACGCTCTGTGCAGAACAGGAAATGCGTCTTTCCCTCCGCATTTTCCATCGTGCAGGTCTCGCCGTTCTGCGTCATAGTGATTTTTGCGATGCGGCCGGTCACATCGCGCCCGCCAAAGAGGTAGTAGGCTTTGTCGCCGCTAAACATAACGCCGTCACGGAAGCTCTCGCCGCCGTAGCCGAGGTGCACAAGGCCAATATCAGCACTGAAAGTATGGTAATGCTCACTTTCTTGCCTGTTTTCATATTGTTCTTCTTTTTTGTTCAGGGGGAACTCAGAATGCCACGTGCATGAACAGTGCTACGCAGCACAGGATGACCGCGAGCGGCACGTAGACGAAGCGGCCCACGTTGTACCACAGCGCACCGCGTTCTTTCTTGCTGCCGGTGTTCACGGCGGCGAGCAGCTCGTCCTTTTTCATCACGTAGAACCACGAGATCGCGCCGAGCGTCGCGCCGATGGGGATAATATAGATGGAAACAAGGTCCATCCACGGGCCCCACTTGCTGATGGGCTCCATGAAAATGCCGATGCCGAGGCACAGCACACACAGGATCGCCAGCACCGCCGTGCGGCTGAGCTTGGGGAACTTGTGCAGCAGCGATTCCGCCACGGCCTCGAACATGTTCTGCAGCGAGCTCACGCCCGCGAAGATCATCGCAAGGTAGAGGATGATGGCGAACAGCCGCCCCATCGGGATATCCTGTAAAATGGTCGGCAACGTAACGAACAGCAGGCTCGGGCCCGCGCCGACGTCCAGCCCGTAGGAGAAGCATGCGGGGATGATGACGAGCGCCGCAACGACGGCGGCGATCGTGTCAAACAGCGCCGTGTGCTGCGCGACGCCGACGACGTCCTCGTCCTTCGAGAGGTACGCGCCGTACACGATCATGCCGCTGCCCGTGACGGAGAGGGAGAAGAACGCCTGTCCCATCGCCCAGATCCAGATCATCGGGTCCTTGAGCGCCTCCCAACGCGGGGTGAACATGAAGCAGTAGCCCTCGCTTACGCCCGGCAGCATCGCCACGCGCACCGCGAGGATCAGGAAAATGATGAAAAACAGCGGCATCATGATCTTGTTGGTTTTTTCGATGCTGTGCGCGCCCAAATAGAGCGTCAGCAGCGTCCCCACGACCACGATGATGTGGTACGGAATGACGGAATACGGTGTGGAGGAGAACGTGCCGAACCACGACGCGGTGTCCGTCGTCATCAGCGTGCCGACGAGCGAATCCACCAGCGCCTTTAAGATATATGTCACGATGACGGCGTAGCCGAACGCAATGCACAGCGAGCCCGCGAGCGGCAGCCAGCCAAGAAGGCCTCCTACCTTGCCTGCCCCCTTGCCGCGCGTCGACCATGCCTTTTCATACGCGCCGAGTGTGCCCGTCGCCGCGTGGCGGCCCATGGCGAATTCCGCGGGCAGACCCACGTAGCTGAAAATGAAAATAAACAGCAGATAAATGAGCAAAAATGCCCCGCCGCCGTTGCTGCCAAGCTTGTTGGGAAAGCCCCAGACATTCGCCATGCCGACCGCTGAACCGACGGATGCCAGAATAAAGCCCCACCGGCTCGCAAAGTTTTTGGTGTTCTTCATGTTTTCTCCCATCCAGGTGAAAAAATAACCGCGTAAGCATTCCTCGGCTCACGCGGGCATCAGCCTGTCTCTCATCAGAATTTGTACGCAGGATACACAACGCATGAAAATTCCTGCTCTTATGTTTTATACATTTTAATGCCGCTGCACAAAAAAGTCAAGCGCTCGAGCGGTTTATATTATGGCTGTTCCAGCCTTTTCCTCACCGGCGCGCGTTCTTCCCGCACCGCGGCGCAAGGGTCTCGTAACAGCATCGCAGTAGATTTGTTCATATCTTTTATGATATGATCGCCGTACCAAAAGGAAAATGAGGCATTACAGGAGGATCATGATGAGCGCCTGCATCTTTTTCGCTTCCGACGTGCCGCTGCCGGAGGTCTTTCCTCCACCGGAGTACGACTACCTCGCCATCAATGTGGACGACGGTACGATCGACGACGGCGGCGCGGACGACAACTTCGCGCTGCGCACTTACCCAGACAGTTTTCTCTATACCGACAAAGCCTTTGCCGTCTGCCTCGACTGGGCCTACTATACCGAGGGCCGCGCACGGCAGCTGATCGACTACATTGGCTCTGCCCTCGAATCCGCGCCCTGCGTGGAACTCTGGCACGTCTGGCAGGGCGGCTTCTACTTGTTCGAGGAGCGCCCCGTCGTTCACCGCGCTGCTGTGCGATTCGATGAATTCGTCGTAGACGATCTGCGCGAGCTCGGCGAAACTGACCTCTGGAACAACAAGGAGACAAACCGGTTATCATTTTACTGCCTGACCGTCACACGGTGAGCAGTATTTTCCATACTTTACAAAACGAGGTGACTCCCATGTCTCATTGCACCACATTCGCCGAAGCAGGCCGCCTTGTGGACGCCGGCCGCCGTGCACCGTTTCTCCTGACGCTGTGTGAGGAGGATGAAAACGAGCTGCACATCACCATCTGCTGCGTTAAAGCGGAGCCAAATGCACAGACTCCGTCCACAGGAAATGCCGCCCCCGACGACATTCTCGCGCACTGTACGCCGCTGTGCCCCGATGAAAACGCCAAGATCGAGCTCATCTTTGAAAATTACCTGCTCTATCAGGTGCGCAACGAATCCTACTGCGTATTTGACGCAGACGAAGTCCACAGCGGCACCTATCTTTGCACGTTCGAACGGTCCAAACTGCTCGACTATCTTCCCCGTGCCATTGATGTCCATCTTATACCCGATGGAACGGACGCTCCCGCATCGTGGAAGCACTACGGCATTTACACGCAGAATCAGATCATCGACATCGTTGCCCCGTCCGAGCCCACGGTGCGCACGTCCTTTTGACGTACACGCGCATATATTATGTCAACAGATGTTCTATTCCATAAGACAGTCAAAAAGAAAAAGCCCGTGTCTTGTGACACGGGCTTTTTGAACCTCGCAGTAGGGTGAGATTACTTGATCTCGACCTTCGCGCCAGCCTCTTCGAGCTGCTTCTTGAAGTTCTCGGCATCCTCCTTGGACACGCCCTCCTTCAGAGCCTTCGGAGCGGACTCGACGAAAGCCTTGGCCTCGGCCAGACCCAGACCAGCGATCTCGCGGACAGCCTTGATGACCTTGATCTTGGCAGCAGCGTCGAAACCGGCGAGGACGACGTCGAACTCGGTCTTCTCCTCGGCAGCGGGGGCAGCACCGCCGGCAGCGGGAGCAGCCATAGCAGCGGCGGAAACGCCGAACTCTTCCTCGAGAGCGTGGACGAGCTCAGAGAGCTCCAGGACGGTAAGGCCCTTGATTTCTTCGATCATAGCGGTAACTTTCTCGCTCATTGTAATGATCCTCCAATTTTAAGATATTTGTTTTAGTTTTTGAGTTGGGTGCAGACGATTACTCTGCGGAAGCTTCCTCGGCGGGAGCACCGTTCTTCTCGGCGATCTGCTTGAGGACGCAAGCCAGGCCCGAAATGGGAGCCAGCATGGTGCCAAGCACCTGTGCCTGCAGGACAGGCAGTGCGGGGATCGCGGCCAGAGCATTGACGGTGGCCATGTCGACGACCTTGCCGTCCATGAAGCCGCCCTTGATCTCGAACTTACCGTTGAGCTTCTTGGCAAAGTCGGCGATCACGCGCGCGGGGGCGACGGGATCGGCAGCGATGGCAAGAGACGTGGTACCGTTCAGCTGATCATCGAGCTCATTGAGGCCGACGTTGTTGAAAGCAAAGCGGAGCAGGGTGTTCTTGACAACTGCATACTCGACATCGTTCTTACGGCACTCAGCGCGGAGCTCGGTGTCTTCCGCGACGGTGATGCCCTTGTAGTCAACGATAACGCCGGCAGCTGCGCCCTGCAGCTTCTCGGTCAGAGAGGCCACGATCGCCTGCTTTTCAGACAGAACTTTTGCGTTAGGCATTTCTTGAGTTCACCTCCATTGGATTTTGCGGCACGCCTCGCGTGCCAAGGGAAAGAGGCGTTCTAAAAAGGAAACCGTCCTCATGCAGGACATGAGGACGGTAAAGCAATCAATAAATGTTTGCCATCCTCGGCAGGACTTACGAGACGAATCTCACCTGCTGTCTTTGGAACGCTCTAATAGTATATCCAGAGTTGGCAGCATTGTCAACCCCAAATATCGTTTTTTCCGCAAAATACCCCATATTTGCGCCGCGCACAGCACAAATCAACTTAAATCACAATTTGCCGCGACATGCGCGCCAAAAATAATCCAATTTGATTTTTCTGACGACATGCGCGTCAGAAAAATTCCTCTCGCGGAGCGAGTGTCGAGCCGCGCACGCGCGGCGAGGCACAGAGCGGAGTGCGATCCTGAATCAAAAAAGCCCGAACGGGCTTTTTTGAAATCTTTTAGATCTTTGCGGTGTTCATCTTGACGCCGGGGCCCATGGTGGAGGCGGCGACGCAGGACTTGATATACTGGCCCTTGGAAGCGGCGGGCTTGGCCTTGATGATAGCACCCATGAGAGCGTTGAAGTTCTCAGCGAGCTTCTCGGGGCCGAAGGAAACCTTACCGATGGGGCAGTGGATGATGTTGGTCTTGTCGAGACGATACTCGACCTTACCGGCCTTGGACTCCTGAACAGCCTTGGCGACGTCGGGAGTGACGGTACCGGCCTTCGGGGACGGCATCAGGCCCTTAGGACCGAGCACCTTACCGAGACGGCCGACAACACCCATCATGTCAGGGGAAGCGACGACGACGTCGAAGTCGAACCAGTTTTCCTTCTGGATCTTCTCGACGAGGTCCATCTCGCCGACATAGTCAGCGCCGGCAGCCTTGGCAGCCTCAGCCTTGTCGCCCTTGGCGAAGACGAGAACGCGGACGTTCTTGCCGGTGCCGTTGGGGAGGACGATGGCGCCGCGGACCTGCTGGTCAGCGTGACGGGAGTCGACGCCCAGCTTGACGTGCAGCTCGACGGTCTCGTCGAACTTTGCGGAAGCGGTCTTGCAGATCAGGCCGAAGCCCTCTGCGGCGTCATACTGAGTGTTCTTTTCGATCTGCTTTGCAGCATCCTGATACTTTTTACCTCTAAACATTGTTCACACCCTCCTTATTCTTCGACGACAACGCCCATGGAGCGTGCGGTACCGGCGATCATGCTCATTGCGGACTCGAGAGTGCTCGCGTTGAGGTCACGCATCTTCATCTCAGCGATCTTCTGGACAGAGGCCTTGGAAATGGTAGCGACCTTGGTCTTGTTGGGGACGCCGGAGCCAGACTCGATGTTGCATTCCTTCTTGATGAGGACGGCAGCGGGAGGAGTCTTGGTGACGAAGGAGAAGGAACGGTCGGCATACACCGTGATGACAACGGGGATGATGAGGCCCATGTCGTTCTTGGTGCGCTCGTTGAATTCCTTGGTGAACGCAGCGATGTTGACGCCGTGCTGACCGAGCGCGGGGCCAACGGGGGGTGCGGGAGTTGCTTTGCCTGCAGGGATCTGCAGCTTAACGTAACCGGTGATCTTCTGTGCCATGAGAGGCACCTCCTTAATATTGAATGTGGTAACGACCGGCGATTCCGGCCGCCCTTGGCGAGACTGAACGTCTCTCCCACGTTTGCCGCATACGCGGCTCATCGCTTTTAGCGGTGATTACGGTTCTACGACCTCGACCTGATCGAGCTCCAGCTCGACCGGCGTTTCGCGTCCGAACATGGACACGACCACGCACACCTTGTTCTTCTCTGCGTCGATCTCTTCGACCGTGCCGAGGAAGGACGAAAGCGGGCCGTCGGTGATCTTGACCTGATCGCCGACATTGTAGCGCACGACGATCTCTCGCCGTTCCATGCCGAGCGCCAGGACTTCCTCTTCCGTCAGAGGAATGGGTTCATTGTTCGCCGTGCCGACAAAGCCGGTCACACCGCGAATGTTGCGGATCAGATGCCAGGTGTCGTCCGTCATAATCATCTTGACGAGCACGTAGCCCGGGAAAACCTTGCGTTCGACTTCCTTCATATCGCCCGAGTCGGTCACTTCCGTGACGGTCTCCAGCGGGATCTGGATGTCGAGGATCATGTCCTCCAGATGACGGTTGGCGACGAACTTCTCGATGGCCGTCTTGACTGCGTTTTCATAGCCGGAGTAAGTATGCGCGACATACCACTTAGCATTATCAGCCATGACTGCTCTCCTGTCAGCCCGCGAGACCGATCAGCAGGTGCACTGCGGAAACGGCCACGTAGTCGAAGATCCAAATGCAGGCGCCGACGGCGAGGGAGCACAGCAGCACAGTGCCGGTGTTCTTCGCGGTGGTGGATGCAGTGGGCCATACGACCTTTTTCAGTTCGCTTCTCATTTCACGGAACCACTTGCTGCGGTCCTTTTTCTTCTTTTCTTCTGCCATGTTTCAACAGCCTTTCCTAATTACTTGGTTTCGGTGTGGACGGTGTGCTTCTTGCAGAAGGGGCAGTACTTGTTCAGCTCAAGCTTGTCCGGGGTGTTCTTCTTGTTCTTCATCGTGTTGTAGTTTCTCTGCTTGCACTCGTTGCATCTGAGCGTGATCTTAATGCGCATCTAACGGCACCTCCTTATTTACTCAGCTCCGTTTGCCAAAAGCGGCATGAAGCTGGCGATTGCCTCCCTGCTCTCAAATTTGAGGGGTGCTTTTCCCTTGCGTGCCGAGAAGCAAAAGCGCGCAAAAAGAAAGCCCTCTTTCACAGGTAAGTAAGATGATACCACATGTCATGTCCAGCCGTCAAGCACTTTTTGCACGTTTTTGCAGAAAATCGCGCAGATTTTGCGCTCTTTCCCCTGTTTTTTCTCTCCCGCTGCCTCTCTTGACGCGATTTTTTCCGTTTCCGCGTGCCACTTCCCTGCCCCGCGCTTGCTTTTTGGGTGAAAATCCTGTATGCTGGCAATCAAAAGAAACGCTCAGGAGGCAATTTTATGAAAATCATGGCCATCGACTACGGCGACGCGCACACCGGCGTCGCGATCTCCGACCGCACGCTGACGCTCACTGGATTTTCGACCGTTATCACCGCGTACCGGCCCGAAGCGGTCATCGAAAAGCTGCTGCTGCTCATCTTCGAGCACGAGGTCTCAGAGCTCGTGCTCGGCCACCCACTCAACATGGACGGCACGCGCGGCCCCCGCGCAGAAAAGGCCGAGGGCTTTGCCGAGATGCTGCGCGAGGCCACGTCGCTCCCCGTCACGCTCTGGGATGAGCGCCGCACGACCGTCGACGCGCACAATATTCTGTTGAATAATGGCAAGCGCGCCAAGGAGCGCAAGAAAACCGTCGACGCCGTCGCGGCGAGCCTGATGCTTGAAGGTTATTTAACCTTCAAAAAACGTCAAGGGTAACATATCACAGCGCGGCAGCGCTGTACTTTGTTCCCCTGCGCCGCGCAGGGAAGCGAGTCAAAGGGGCCATTCTCTTTCGCAAAAGAGAATGGCCCCTTTGGAACCCCAAGAGAAAGGCTTAGATTGGCAGTCCAAAGCTTGAATGACCTTTGTGCCTCCGGAATGCGACTTCCTGCGCGCGGCGTTGCCACGTTGGGTGTTGCTAGACGATTCGCCTCTGCTCCTACTATCCGCTGCCGCTCTGCCCATCTTGTAGAAGTACAGCCTAATT
>UMHI01018376.1_pt1 | contig 20304 bp, 23 predicted proteins | sample 1965481 | NCBI WGS metagenome assembly UMHI01 (sample SAMEA4836093, study PRJEB28245) | human gut metagenome | biome: gut microbiome; material: fecal sample | place: Denmark | collected 2008 | reverse complement strand
ATGCCATTATATATTTTAGGGACATTTACTGAATATCCCTAAAAAAGCCTGGAAGCTGTTTGGCTATCCAGGCTTTTTTATTCCTTTGACGAATGGAAAATCAGTCGGTGATCCGTTTGTTCATGACAATATGAACGATGAGTCCGACAACTACCAATACCAAAGAAAGACCGAGTGTGGCGTTGTCGTTTACATTGGCTGTGCTGAAGCATGCAATCAAGACTACTGCACCGATGATTACCAATATCACTCCTAAATACTTTAAAAAGTTTTTCATGTGTGTCTTCGTTTTATGGTTTATTATTTCTTGGTTACAAATTAAAGCATAATTCTTCTATCTTGGAAATTATTTGATGAAAAAAAATAGAAATTCAATCAAATAACAGGCACTTGTACAGGAGTTTTTTCCTTAGTCTTTAGTATTTGTGAATATTTTGCGTAAAACTTCCTGACTGACACGCAATTCTTCCAATGTCAGCCCATGTAAGGCTTCCTTAAGAGTCTTGTTGGCAATAAATCGGGCTTTTTCTTCCAGTTCTTTTCCGGTACGGGTCAGGTGGATTTGATTGGTACGACGGTCTTTTTTATCCGAAATCCTCACGACCAGATGTTGCCGTTCCATGTTGTCTATCAGGCGGGTCATACTTGGTTTGTCTTTAAAGGTAGCATTACATAGTTCTTGTTGGGTAACCCCGTCCTTTTCCCACAGAAACAGCAGGACAGTCCATTGTTCAGGAGTGATATCCATACCGTTTTGCCGGAAATTCCGGCTCAGTTTCCGGTTGATGGCTGCCGATACTTTTCCGTTCAGAATGGCAAAGATGAGTTGTATGTCGAAATTAAATTGTTCTATCATGTAATTATTGTTTAAACAACTAGGCAAAGATACAATATCTTTGGGCAATATGTAAGAAGAAATCGTTATTTTTACTTGTAGTCTGTTGAAAAAAAGGTTTAGAGCACGGTTCTAGAAAACATGCTTGTTGATTCGTTTAATACATGAAATTGCGTGTAAGAACGAATCTGATGGGATAGTTTGTTTATCTGGTTTTCTTAATATTTCATAATTGGATGGAGTTTTTGAATTTTTCATTAAAAAAGAATGTATAAGTGTTTGTGGGTTAGAGAAAAAAATGTACCTTTGCGCCGCAATTGAAATTTATTTATTAATTATTTAATTAACAAAGTATGAATCAATACGAAACCGTTTTCATTTTGACTCCCGTTTTGTCTGACGTACAGATGAAGGAAGCGGTAGAGAAGTTCAAAGCTATCCTGACTCAGGAAGGTGCAGAGATTATCAACGAAGAAAACTGGGGATTGAAGAAACTGGCTTATCCTATCCAGAAAAAATCTACTGGTTTTTATCAGCTGATTGAGTTTAAAGCAGATCCGTCGGTAATCGCAAAACTGGAAATAAACTACCGTCGTGACGAACGTGTTATCCGTTTCTTGACTTTCAAGATGGATAAATACGCTGCAGAATACGCTGCTAAGAGAAGAAATGTTAAATCAACTAAAAAAGAGGAAAACTAATCATGGCACAGCAACAATCAGAAATCAGATATTTAACTCCGCCTTCAGTAGACGTTAAGAAGAAAAAATACTGCCGTTTCAAAAAGAGTGGTATTAAGTATATCGACTACAAAGATCCTGAATTCCTGAAGAAATTCTTGAACGAACAGGGAAAAATCCTTCCGCGCCGTATTACAGGTACTTCATTGAAGTTCCAGCGTCGTATTGCGCAGGCTGTTAAGAGAGCTCGTCACTTGGCTTTGCTGCCTTTCGTAACTGATATGATGAAATAATTTAAGGAGGAATAAGTATGGAAATTATCTTGAAAGAAGACGTAGTTAACTTGGGCTACAAAAATGATATTGTAACCGTTAAGTCAGGTTATGGTCGTAACTATCTTATTCCGACTGGCAAAGCAGTTATCGCTTCTCCGGCTGCAAAGAAAATGTTGGCTGAAGAATTGAAGCAGCGCGCTCACAAATTGGAAAAGATTAAAAAGGATGCTGAAGCAGTTGCTGAATCTTTGAAAGATGTATCTTTGAAGATTGCTACAAAGGTTAGCGCTACAGGTTCTATCTACGGTTCAGTAGGTAACATTCAGATTGCTGATGAACTGGCTAAATTGGGTCATAACATTGATCGTAAGATTATCGTTGTTAAGGATCAGGTTAAAGAAGTTGGTCAGTACAAGGCTATCGTTAAACTTCACAAGGAAGTATCTGTAGAAATTCCTTTTGAAGTAGTTGCAGAAGAAGCTTAATTTGTTATCTGTAGATACTTGATAAGTCCCCAGTTGGATGTGGAATCCGATCGGGGATTCTTTTTGTATTATTGACGATGATAGGTGATGAGGAGCAAAGGGGCTTCTAAGAGAAAGCAAATCTGGGTGGTCTAAGTGGTAAGCTGATTGGAGGACTGTCTTAGGTATGATTGAATTAACTATCTGTAGGTGAAATGACAGCCTGAAGTATAGACATAAAAAAAGTCTGTAGGCTGAGCTTACAGACTTTCAATTCTCTCTAATTGTTCAATCAGATTATTCAGCTGATGCAACTGAATCTGTTGCTACAGTGTCAGCAACAACTGCTGCAGAGTCAACAACCGGAGCAGCTTCTTCTACAACTGCTACAGAATCAGTTTCAGTGCTTACTTCAGTGTTAGCTGCTTTGTTACCGCAAGATGCGAAAGATACAGCAGCGAATGCTACGAACAAAAATACTAATTTTTTCATTTTCTTTGCTTTTTAAATCTGTAATACTTATGTTTGTTTCTTAAAACGCTGCAAAGATATAGACTTTTATGATACGTTGTTCTCTTTTCTTCGATTTTTTTTAAGGAAAAATATTCCTTTTTCTTTAATTGATTGATTTTCAGTATGCTGTAAAACATATTTTTTATTTTGGATATTTGTCTTATAGAATTGCGGAATGCATTTTTTGTAATGCAGGGATGCCTTCATGCTAATTGAATGGCGGATGCCTTAAAATCACGAAATATTGTGTACCTTTGCAGATGATGTTTTATAGATTAAAATAGGTATGATTGATACAACTGTTTTTCAAGATAAAAAGGCTGTTTATTATACGTTAGGATGTAAGCTGAACTTTGCTGAAACATCTTCCATCGGAAAAACGCTGAAAGAAGCGGGAGTCCGTACTGTGAGGAAAGGAGAGCGTGCAGACATTTGCATAGTCAATACGTGTTCGGTGACAGAAGTGGCCGATAAGAAGTGCAGACAGGCTATCCACCGGTTGACAAAGGAGCATCCGGGGGCTTTTGTTGTGGTAACTGGGTGTTATGCTCAGTTGAAGCCGGAACAAGTGACCGATATTGAAGGAGTGGACTTGGTGCTAGGAGCTGAACAAAAGGGAGACTTGATGAAGTATTTGGGGAATTTGGAAAAGCATGCTCACGGTGAAGCTATCACTACCGCTACAAAAGACATACGTACGTTTTCTCCTTCGTGTTCACGCGGTGACCGTACTCGGTATTTCCTGAAAGTGCAGGACGGATGTGATTATTTCTGTTCTTATTGTACAATTCCTTTTGCCAGAGGGCGCAGCCGTAATGGTAAAATTGAGGACTTGGTTGAACAGGCTCGGCAGGTGGCTGCTGAAGGTGGGAAGGAAATAGTCTTGACTGGTGTGAATATTGGTGATTTCGGAAAATCAACGGGAGAAACATTTTTCGATCTGGTAAAGGAGCTTGATAAGGTAGAAGGTATCGAGCGTTATCGCATTTCCTCTATAGAACCGAATTTGCTGACTGATGAGATTATTGCTTATGTTGCCCAGTCTCGTGCATTCATGCCACATTTTCATATACCTCTACAGTCAGGTTGTGATGAGGTTTTGAGATTGATGCGTCGTCGGTATGATACTGCTTTGTTTGCTTCGAAAGTCCATCGTATTAAGGAACTGATACCGGATGCTTTCATTGGGGTGGACGTGATAGTAGGTACCCGTGGAGAAACCCCCGAATATTTCGAACGTGCCTACTCTTTTATACAGGGATTGGATGTGACTCAACTGCATGTATTCAGTTATTCAGAGCGACCTGGGACACAGGCATTGAAGATTGATTATGTAGTACCAGCTGAGGAGAAGCATCGTCGTAGCCAGTGTCTGTTATCTCTGTCGGATGAGAAGACTAAATCTTTCTATACCCGCCATATTGGCCAGGAAGCAGTTGTATTGATGGAAAAATCCAAATCTGGTTTACCGATGCATGGATTTACCTCCAATTATATTCGTGTAGAATTACCGTATGATGTTACGCTTGATAACCAGTTGGTGCATGTACGTCTGGGAGATTTCAATGAGGATGGTACTGCATTAAAAGGAGAAGTATTGGTATGAAAGTTTCTGTAGTCATATTGAACTGGAATGGGGAGGAGATGCTTCGGAAATTTCTTCCTTCAGTGGTGGCTAGTGTATCTCAAGATATAGGCGAAGTATGTGTAGCCGATAATGCTTCTACGGATGCTTCTTGTGAGCTTGTCGAAAAAGAGTTTTCTTCGGTGCGCTTGATTCAGTTAGACAGAAATTACGGATTTGCAGAGGGATATAATAGGGCGTTGATGCAGGTAGATTCTGAATATGTTGTTCTGTTGAACAGTGATGTAGAAGTTTCTGATGGCTGGTTGGAGCCAATGATAACGTATATGGACGGACATCCGGAGGTAGCTGGTTGTCAGCCTAAACTGTTGAGTTATCGGCAGCGAGATCATTTCGAATATGCCGGAGCTTCCGGAGGTTTCATTGACCGGTATGGCTATCCGTTTTGCCGGGGACGTATCTTTGAGGAAGTGGAGGAAGATAATGGACAGTATGATGAGGTGCTTCCGGTCTTCTGGGCTACTGGAGCAGCCTTGATGGTACGCTTGGAGGTGTATAGAAGAGTTGGTGGACTGGACGGGCGTTTTTTTGCGCATATGGAGGAAATTGATCTTTGCTGGCGGCTGCGGAGTAGAGGGTATACGTTAGTTTGTTTGCCTTGTAGTAAAGTTTATCATGTAGGTGGAGCTACATTAAAGAAAGAAAATCCGCGTAAGACTTTCTTGAATTTTCGGAATAATCTGTTGATGTTGTATAAGAATTTGCCGGAGCATGAATTGGCTTCCGTGATGCGGATACGTACTTGTTTAGATTATTTGGCTGCATTGTTTTTTCTGTTGAAGGCCGATAGAAAAAATGCGAAGGCGGTGATTCAGGCCCGAAAAGAATATCATCAGATGCAACCGGATTTTGTCGCTGATCGTCTGGAAAATATGCGTCAGACTGTAGTATCTGTAATTCCAGAACGTTTTTCTTTCAGTATATTGTGGCAAACAAAAATCAAGAAGAAAAAACATTTTTCCGATCTTGTGCATTAATAATAGAAATAGAATTTGTAGTTAATAATTTATGAAAGAGCAATATTGGAAATATTCATTGATTCTGCTGATAGTAGGATTAGGTTTATTGTTGTTTAAACAAGCTCAGCCGTTTATGAACGGTATTTTAGGTGGTTTTACGCTTTTTCTTCTAGTGCGTAATTGGACCTATCGCTTGAAGGCGAGAATGAAACCGTCGTTGGCAGTCTGGCTGGTTACTATCGGTACGACCTTGTTCTTCTTGATTCCTTTGTCATTTCTGGTTTGGATGCTTATAGATCAACTTTCTGGTTTGCATCTGGACGCTAAGAGTCTGGTAGCTCCGGCTCGGCAGGCAGCTCAAATATTGAAGGAACATACTGGATTTGATGTGTTTTCGGAAAACAGTATTTCCTTTATGGTAGTCATTTGTCTAGCTTTGGCCAACAGGTAATGTCTGGTGTCAGTGATTTTTTTATCAACTTATGTGTGGCTATTATGTTGCTTTTCTTTTTGTTGTATGAAGGAAAGTCTTTGGAGGAGTATATTTTGACTATCCTTCCTTTTAAGGAACGTGACAAGAAAGAAGTTCTTGACAAAATTCAGGTGATTGTTCGATCCAATGCGATTGGTATACCTTTGCTGGCTGTTATCCAAGGAATTATATCCTTGGGAGGATATTGGTTGTGTGGTGCACCGAATCCGGTTTTCAGTGCGATGTTGACGGCTTTCGCTTCCATTATTCCTTTGGTTGGGACCGCTTTGGTATGGGTGCCTATTTCCATCTATTTTCTGTTGACCGGTAATTGGGTAAGCGCTTTGATTCTATTGGGATATGGTGGTATCGTTATTTCGCAATGTGATAATCTTATTCGTTTTATGCTACAGAAGAAAATGGCTAATATTCATCCGTTGATTACTATTTTCGGTGTAGTAGCCGGTCTGCCTATTTTTGGTTTCATGGGCATTATTTTTGGGCCACTCTTGGTCTCGCTTTTCCTTCTTTTTTTAGATATGTTCCGAAAAGAATATCTCTTGTCAGAGCCTGTTGAATCACCGTCTTCCTCAAATTCTGAAAAGAACTAGATTACAGTTATATATAATGAAGGCGACAGTCTGAATCGGTCTGTCGCCTTTTATCATGTCTGTTCGTAGGAGAGTTGTTTCTCTATGAAATGAAGTATCTCATCAGTCTGTGCCGGATGAAACCATGTAATGTCTGTGTCTCGTTTGAACCAAGTCATTTGTTTTCGGGAGTAAATACGGGAATTCTGTTTGATTTTTTCAATTGCAAAAGGTAAATCCCATGTACCATCAAAATAGCTGAAAAGTTCTTTGTAACCTACTGTATTCAGTGAGTTCAAGTGTCGGTAGGGATATACTTGGCGTGCTTCTTCCAGCAAACCTTCCTCCATCATAAGATCTACTCGACGGTTAATTCGTTCATATAACTCTTCCCGATCTCTTTTTAATCCTATTTTCAGAATATGGAAAGGGCGTTTCTTCGTGGTGCGTGTACGGAAAGAGGTATAGGTTCTTCCTGTCATGTAACAGATTTCCAAGGCATGTATTACACGTTTCGGATTTTTGAGATCCACCTGTTGGTAATATTCCGGATCCAGAAGCTTCAATTCAGCGCATAATCGTTCCAGACCTTCCGTCTCATAACGGTACATCATCAGTTCGCGAGTCTCTTTATCTACTGTAGGAATATCATCAATACCTTTACAGACCGCATCTACATACATCATAGATCCGCCTGTCATAAGAACAACCGGATGGGTAGTGAATAATTCATCCAGTTTCTTCAATACTTCCGCTTCGTATTGTGCAGCACTATAGTAGTCAGTAAGTTTTAATGTACCTACAAAGAAATGAGGAACACGGGCCAGTTGGTCAGGAGTAGGAGCAGCCGTTCCGATTCTCAAATCAGCATAAAGCTGCCGGGAGTCGGAAGAAAGGATAGGGGTATGGTATTTTTCAGCGATTGTCAGGCTGAGTTCCGTCTTTCCGACTCCCGTAGGGCCGATGAGGACAATAAGCGTAGGCATGTCTGCCTGATTGGTTCGGATAATTGCCTCTGTATCCATTATGGAATGTAATAGTCTCTTTTCAGCTTAAGGAATGTTTAATATCTTTCGTCGTCGTAAGGATTTCCACCTTCTCCTACTTCATAACCTTCAGGATCAAAATCATCCATGTCAAAATCTTGGTCACCGTAGAAGTTTTCATCCAAATCGATGGCTGCATTGGTGTTCATTTGCTCATCAAAGTCAATGACCTGTTGTGGTGGATTTCCTTCTTTACGTGAGCAGGTAGCTTTTTGTAATTCTTTTCCAGTGATGATTTCAGACAGTTCAATGAAGAATACACGTTCAGCCAGTGGATCGAATACATAAATCAGTTTCTGCTTTTCATCTTCTAACAGATCGCTGAGTCTGGTATCTTTCATGACATAGGTATCTTCTTCAGAACTTCCGCTTCCCATGTCTTCCAAGGTGATTTCTGTTTCTTTTTCCCAGTCTTCATCGCAGATGAAGAAAGAAGTCATCTGGTCATCTTTGTATCCGGTACATTTCAGGATAGCTTCATGTAAATCATAGAATGAAGCTTCGGAGTCAATTTTGATTTCTCTCAAGAAATCATCGACTTCATCTGATATGATTCTAAATTTATATACCATTGTAATTTACTTTTTATTGTTTCAATAGATGAAGCAAAGATATATTTTTTTATTTAACGGATAATGCCTCGTTGTGAATTTTCAACAAAAGATACGATATATGTTATTTCCGGTGTCATCGGCATTTCTTCTTTGATCTGTGCGATGGCTTCACTGACATTCTTACCGCTGTTGTAAATAATACGGTAGGCATTGTGGATACTTTCAATCTGTTCATTGGTGAATCCACGGCGACGGAGTCCTACGATGTTAATACCGCAGTAGGCGATAGGGTCTCTACCGGCAATGATATAAGGAGGGATATCCTTGCTGAAACGGCAACCTCCCTGAATCATGACATAGCTTCCTACGTGGCAGAATTGGTGCATTAATACAGCTGCACTTACGATGGCATTATCATCGATAACGATTTCACCAGCCATTTTAGTGGAATTTCCGATGATGCAGCCACTCCCGATAAGTGCATCATGAGCTACGTGTACGCCTTCCATCAGAAGATTATTGTTGCCCACTATCGTTCTTCCTTTAGCCGCTGTTCCCCGATTGATAGTTACATTTTCGCGGATGGTATTGTTATCTCCCACTTCTGCGGTCGTTTCTTCTCCTCTGAATTTCAAATCTTGTGGAATGGCACCAATGACAGCTCCCGGGAAAATACGGTTTCCGTTACCGATACGAGATCCGTAAAGGATATTCGCATTGGGCATAATTACATTATTGTCACCGATGACAACATTTTTGTCGATAAAGACAAACGGGCCTATCTCTACGTTTTCACCGATTATAGCTTCCGGATGTATATATGCTAATGGACTTATCATTTTTCTCTGTTTATTTATTTTTTACGATTTGTGCCATGAATTCAGCTTCGCAAACGATTTTTTCGCCTACGAATATATAACCTTTCATGGTGGAAATACCTCTACGGATAGGAGCCATCAATTCAACCCGGAATAACAGCGTATCTCCTGGTACAACTTTATGGCGGAATTTCACATTGTCTATTTTCAGGAAATATGTAGAATATCTTTCTGGTTCTTCCAGTGAATTCAACACCAACAGACCACCTACCTGAGCCATTGCCTCAATCTGTAAGACACCGGGCATAACCGGTTCCTGCGGAAAATGTCCTTGGAAGAATGGTTCATTGGAAGTAACGTTCTTTACGCCGACAATGTAGTTGGCCCCCATGGCGATGACCTTATCTACCAATTGGAACGGATAGCGGTGAGGTAAAAGTTCACGGATACGGTTGACATCCATCAACGGTTCTTCGTTGCAGTTATAAATGGGTGCCTGGATTTCATGCAGGCGGATTTCTTTGCGTAACTGGCGGGCAAATTTGTTGTTGATGGTATGTCCCGGACGGGTAGCGATGATACGCCCTTTGATCGGTTTACCTATTAAAGCGAGGTCACCGATAATGTCCAGTAATTTATGGCGAGCTGGTTCATTTGGCCATACTAATGGAATGTGGTTGATGTAACCTATGTGGGTTGCATCCATATGAGGAACTCCCATGACATCTGCCAGTTTGTCAAAGTTTTCCTGAGTCATCTGTCTTTCATAAATGACAATAGCGTTGTCCAAGTCACCTCCTTTTATCAGTCCAGCATTCAATAACGGTTCTATTTCGCGGACGAATACGAATGTACGTGCAGAAGCGATTTCAGTAGGGAACTGTTCCATATTTTCCAACGTTGCGTATTGATTGTTTAAAATGCTGGAATCATATGAAATCAGGGTATTGATGCTGAACTGTTCATCCGGTAAGACAATAATGGAAGATCCCGTAGTTTCATCCCGGAATTCTATTTTGGATTTGATGATGTAGTAATCTTTCGGAGCAGCCTGGTCTGCAATTCCTACACGCTTGATGCATTCTACGTATGCTTTGGCACTACCGTCCAGAATCGGAAATTCAGGCCCGTTTACTTGAATGAGGCAGTTGTCGATGCCTGCAGCATAAAGTGCGGCAAGTGCATGTTCTACTGTACTTACTTTTACTCCGTTTTTAGCAAGAACGGTTCCTCGGGTTGTGTCAACTACATTTTCTGCTACAGCGTCGATGATAGGTTGGTCATCCAAATCGATTCGCTGTATCTTATACCCGTGATGCTCTGGGGCAGGATTGAATGTAACGGTCAGTTTGACTCCTGTATGGAGTCCTTTTCCGTTCAATGAGAAGCTGCCTTTTAAGGTTTGTTGTTTCAACATGGGCTTTTATGCGTTAAGTTGTTTTTTTAATTCTTCAATTTCTTTTTGCAATCGTCCAAGTTCAGCGTACATATCCGGTAATTTCTTATAGATAGCGGCAGAACGGGCAAATTGTTTAGGGTCGATGGCCGGATATCCCATAAGGGTTGTATTCGGTTTTACGTTACCTGGAATGCCGGACTGAGCTCCTACAGTTACATGGTCACCCACTTTGATATGTCCTGCTACACCTACTTGTCCACCGAACATACACCATTCACCGATTTTAGCAGAACCGGCTACACCACCTTGTGAAGCCATTACGGTATGGCTACCTACTTCTACGTTATGTGCCAATTGAACCAGGTTGTCCAGTTTCACACCTTTATGAATGATGGTTGCTCCCATAGTTGCTCGGTCGATACATGTGTTGGCTCCTACCTCTACATTGTCTTCCAGAATTGTGATACCGATTTGTGGAATCTTCTCATATCCTTCTGGTGAAGGTGCAAAGCCAAATCCGTCAGCACCGATGACGGATCCTGCGTGAAGGATGCAGTTGTTTCCTATACGGCAGTCATGATAAATAGTAACGTGTGGATAGAGTATAGTGTTTGCTCCTACCTTCACATTTGCTCCTATGGTAACATGCGGGTGAATGTAGCAATTATCGCCGATTACGGCTCCTTCTTCGATGCAGGCGTAGGGACCGATATAGACATCTTTTCCTATCTGGGCTGTTTCAGCAATGGACGCCAAAGAACTGACACCTACTTTTTTAGGTTGATGCAACTCATAAAGTGTCATAAGCTTGGCTAGACTTTCGTAGGCATTTTCTACTTTGATGAGTGTTGCACTTACTTCCTGTTCCGGCTCGAAATCTTTATTTACCAGTACGATGGAAGATTGAGTAGTATATATATAATGTATGTATTTAGGATTCGAAAGGAATGAGAGTGCACCGGGTATACCCTCTTCGATTTTAGCGAAGGTATGTACGGTAGCGTTTTCATTTCCTACAATAGTTCCTTGGACGTATTCTGCAATTTGTTTCGCTGAGAACTCCATATTTACAATTTTAATTCTTCTTTTTCAGTTCTTTGTTTCCTTGATTGATAGGAAGATTATCTTTATTCAATCCTATCAATTATGCAAATTACGGTTTTTTTTTTTATATAACAGAACAAATAGTAAAATATTTGTAGGCCGTTTTGCTGAAAAGGACATTTTTATCTCATTTTTTCAGAGATTTAAGACAGAATAGATTGAAGATAGAACAGAAAAACCCGAAGAAGTCTCTCTCATTCTTATGGACATTAAAGAAGGAAATCAGACTTTCTTCGGGCGTATGCTGGAGTCCTGAAACCAGTCAGGATGATTTTTATAAGATTGTTTTCAGTTGTTCAGCCATTTGCTGCTGTACTTTCTGAGCTTCCTGACCAGCTACTACAGCAAAGTTTTCGCTCTTGTCGGCATAAATAATGGCACGGCTGGAATTGACAATCAGTCCGCATTCTTTGTTCATACCATATTTGCAGACTTCTTCCAGAGAACCTCCCTGTGCGCCGATACCCGGAACCAGCAGGAAGTGGTTTGGAACGATTTTACGGATATCTTCGAACATGCGTCCTTGAGTTGCGCCTACTACATACATCATGTTCTGGTCGTTGCCCCATTCCTGTGATTTGCGCAATACTTTTTCGAACAGACGTTCGCCTTCTGTATCAGTAGTCAGTTGGAAGTCGTGAGAACCTTTGTTGGATGTCAGTGCCAGCAGGATAACCCATTTTCCTTCGTAAGTCAGGAAAGGAGTAACACTGTCTTCACCCATGTAAGGTGCTACCGTAACTGCATCCAGGTTAATTTCTTCGAAGAAAGTACGTGCATACATGGCTGAGGTATTACCGATATCACCGCGTTTGGCGTCAGCAATGATGAACTGATCAGGATAGTTTTCATTCAGATACTGGATAGTCTTTTCAAAAGAAATCCATCCTTTCACACCCATGCTTTCATAGAAAGCCAGATTTGGTTTGTAAGCGATACAGTAAGGAGCTGTGGCGTCAATGATGGCTTTATTGAATGCAAAGATAGGATCTTCTTCTTTCAGCAGATGTTCCGGTATTTTCTTTATATCCGTGTCCAGTCCTACACACAGGAAAGACTGTTTTTTCTTGATGTTTTCGAATAACTGTTGTTTGTTCATATTTTTTGTTTTTTTAGTTGACAAGTTGACGAGTTAACAAGGTTTAGCATCGCTGATTTTGGGTTGCCATCCAGATGTAGGGCCTTGTTGACTTGTAACTGAAGCCTTGTTGTCTGTTTGTTTAAAGTTCACTTTCTTTCAGTCGTTCCGCATTTTCGGCCACAGTCAGGTGGTCTATGCAGTCTTGGATATCTCCGTCCATGAACGCTGCCAGATTATAGATTGTATAGTTGATACGGTGATCAGTAATACGTCCCTGAGGATAATTGTATGTACGGATCTTGGCCGAACGGTCGCCGGTGCTGACCATGGTTTTGCGTTTGGAAGCGATGTCGTCGATGTATTTCTGATGTTCCTTATCGTAAATAAAGGTACGCAGACGGCTGAGTGCACGTTCCTTGTTTTTGGGCTGGTCGCGTGTTTCCGTACATTCGATAAGGATTTCTTCTACGATGCCGGTATTCGGATTCTTCCAGTTATAACGCAGACGAACTCCGGATTCTACCTTGTTGACATTCTGACCTCCGGCACCACCACTTCGGAAAGTATCCCATTTGATTTCACCTTCGTTGATTTCTACATCAAACGGTTCTGCTTCGGGAAGAACGGCAACCGAAGCAGCTGATGTATGAACACGTCCCTGAGTTTCAGTTGCAGGAACGCGCTGTACACGGTGAACGCCTGATTCATATTTCAAAGTGCCGTATACCTTGTCCCCGGTAACGGAGCAGATAATTTCCTTGAAACCGCCAGCGGATCCTTCGTTGGCACTCGATACCTCCAGCTTCCAGCCTTTTGATTCGCAGTACTTGGAATACATGCGGAACAAATCTCCTGCAAAGATGGCTGCTTCATCACCTCCCGTACCCCCACGGATTTCCAGGATAGCGTTGCGGTCATCTTGTGGGTCGGCTGGTACCAGTAGGAGTTTGATTTCCTCTTCCAGCTCCGGTATGCGTGCCTCGCAGGCAGCAGCCTCTTCTCGGGCCATTTCCTTCATCTCCGGGTCGTTTTCAGCCATCATCATTTTGGCTTCTTCCAGTCCGGTCAGACATTGCAGGTACTCCTTGCGTGCCTTCATGATGTCGCCCAGCTCTTTGTATTCTTTGGTGAGCTTGACATATCGTTTCTGGTCGGCTATCACGTTAGGGTCTGTAATGAGGGTCGATACTTCTTCGTACCGGGCTACCAGTCCTTCCAGTTTTTCTAAAATGGTATTGTTTTCTGCCATTGATGTTTTTCATTAATACTTGAATTCTCCGAACTCGCTGCGGATAATCAGTTCCTTGTGGTCACTTTCTTCGATACGTCCGATAATCTGAGCGTCGATGTTGAACGATTTGCTGATTTCGATAACCTGTTCCGCATGTTCTGGAGAAAGATATACTTCCAGACGGTGTCCCATGTTGAATACCTTGTACATTTCGTCCCAGTCTGTACCGCTCTGTTCCTTGATGGTACGGAACAAAGGAGGAACCGGGAAGAGATTGTCTTTGATGACACGGCAGTTGTCGCCAACGAAGTGCAGTACTTTTGTCTGTGCACCACCAGAGCAGTGAACCATACCATGGATTTCCGGACGTAGGGCATCCAGCAGCTTCTTCACAACTGGAGCATAAGTACGGGTCGGAGAAAGAACCAGCTTACCGGCATCCAGCGGAGAACCTTCTACAGCATCCGTCAGTTTCAGTTTACCACTGTATACCAGTTCTTCAGGTACAGCCTTATCATAGCTTTCCGGATATTTTTCTGCCAGGTATTTGGCGAACACATCATGACGGGCACTGGTCAGACCGTTACTTCCCATACCGCCGTTGTATTCTTTTTCATAAGTCGCCTGACCGTAAGAAGCCAATCCGACGATGACGTCTCCCGGACGGATGTTGGCATTGTCGATTACATCCGAACGTTTCATGCGGCAAGTCACTGTGCTGTCAACGATGATGGTACGTACCAAGTCACCTACATCGGCTGTTTCTCCTCCGGTAGCATAGACTCCTACTCCCATTTCGCGGAGTTCGGCCAGCAGTTCATCTGTACCGTTGATGATGGCAGAGATTACCTCACCCGGCACCAGCAGTTTATTGCGTCCGATGGTCGATGATACCAGAATATTGTCTACTGCCCCTACACAGAGCAGGTCATCGATATTCATAATCAGTGCATCCTGAGCGATACCCTTCCATACAGAAAGGTCGCCAGTTTCTTTCCAATACAAGTAAGCCAGAGAAGATTTGGTTCCGGCGCCGTCTGCATGCATAATGTTGCAATATTCCGGATCTCCACCTAGAATGTCTGGGATAATCTTGCAGAATGCTTTCGGGAAAATACCTTTGTCAATGTTCTTGATTGCGTTATGTACATCTTCTTTCGATGCTGAAACGCCACGCATCATGTATCGTTGGTTGCTCATGATATAAATGGATTTTGATGTATTTCTGTTTGTTATGCAAAATTAGCGATAATTTTATTCATTTCCATCATCTTTTGTCAATAAAAGCTTCATTGTACCAGAGTACCTATCAATTCGCTGTTGCCGTCTGGGTGGAGAAGAATCAACCGGTAAAAGCCTTTTTTGAGTGAATTCTTCCAGTTGGGGGATGGCTGTGTAGTCCGCAGTATTTCTTGTCCGGTAGCATCCGATACGATTAGCGTACATCCTTCGGGTATTTCAGGAAGTTCATCGTTGATAAGCTGGAAATTCACGAGTTTGGGCTGGTTCAGCTCCAATGCCGTACTTTCATTGCCATAACGGTCAACAGCGGTAACTGCCCAATAGGCCCGCTGGTGCCAGGGTACGTCCGGTTGGAAAAGAAATTCGGTTTCCAGGATTCTGTTTGCCATCAGGTTTTCGGCTTTCTGGATGTCAACAGGATATTGGTTGGATGCATAGATTCGGTAGGTTACATAGGTTCGTTTGTCATTATCCTCCGATGCCATCCAACTCAGACGGAGTGTTTTTCCGTCTATTTGGAACGAGGGATGAGATGGTGATGTAGGAGGGATGCTGTCTTGCCAGGTCATGGCGGGAACAACAGCCGGATAGAGGTAGAACCGTTCTTTTAGCTCATCCAGCAGTCCTTTGGTGTTGTCCAGTAGAAAACGGTTCCGGAAATAGGCTTGCCCGTCCAGTTTGACATCACGGATAAAATAGAGTTGGCGGACGATTTCATCCAGTTTCCAGTCCTGTTCATTCGGGTGGAGAAAATAAATGCCTAGACCTGGTACTATCCATCGTCCGTTTTTGTTCTCTTGCCAGTCGAGAGCGAACGGATAAAAATTGTTTCCTTGGAAATACATCATCGGAAACAAAGCATCGTGGATACCCTCTTTCAGCCAACGCTGAGCGTCTTGGCAAACAATGGCATAAGCATTCCATCCTCGAGAGGTATAACGTTGGGTATCATTGTATTTCCCGATAGGCGAGCTACTGACCTTGACCCAAGGCTTCAAGGATTTGACTGTCTGATAGCAGGTTCTCACAATCCGGGTAATGTTATCTCTGCGCCAATCTTTGATGGGTTGTTTGTTTCCGTATTTCCGATAGGTATCCTGATCCGGAAATTTCATGGCCTGATCCGGATAGCGGATATAATCGAAATGGATTCCGTCGATGTCATAATTGGTGACGATTTCGCGTACAATACCAGCCAGGTATTTGGCCGTTTCCGGATTTCCGGGGTCCAGATACCAGGAATGGTTGATGTGTTTGCAAAATGATGGGTGTTTCCGTGCGACTGCATTCTTACCGTGTAACCGTGCCTGTCTGTCATTGCCGATAGGAATGGATACAAACCAAGCGTGGATTTCCATTCCCCGTTTGTGGCATTCTTCAACGGCAAAGGCCAAGGGATCATAAGCCGGTATCTTTCCGGTATGTCCGGTGATGGACTCGGCAAAAGGTTCGTAAGCAGAGGGATAGATGACATCTCCCCGCAAGCGTGTCTGAAATAAGACAGTATTGAAATTAGCTTCTTTAAGTTGGTCCAGCAGTTGGCAGAGTTCTTCTTTCTGTCGTTTGATACCTTCCGGTGAGTTGGCTTTTTGTCTGGGCCAGTCCATACCTCCCAAAGTAGTGACCCACGATGCTCGGATTTCATATTTCGGTTGTGCCGCCAATGGAAGGAAAAATATGATTCCTACCAGCCAGCAAAGAATTTTTTTTCTGTACATTATCTGGTTTTTGTCCGCAAAAGTAGGATAAAATTCAGAGATGTCAAACGAACGGTATACTTATTCATACAATTTAGTAATCGGAGTAGATTGGGAACCAATTACTTGTATGTTATCATGTTTTTTTAGGAAAAACTGTTGATTGATGGATGAAATTATTACTTTTGCGGCAGATTATCGATTTTTTTAAGATTTATGGTAACTTTTACAATTGCATTACTTCTGTTGTTGGTGGGGTATTGGGTATATGGGCGATATATAAATTCTTTGTTTCTTCCAGATTCTTCACGTAAAACTCCTGCCGTGACCATGACGGATGGAGTAGATTTTATCCCTTTGCCGACATGGAAAATTTTCATGATTCAGTTCTTGAACATAGCAGGTCTTGGACCTATTTTCGGAGCAATCATGGGAGCACAGTTTGGTACCGCTTCTTATCTGTGGATTGTGTTTGGAACCATTTTTGCCGGTGCTGTACATGATTTTCTTTCCGGATGTATTTCCATACGTAACAACGGAGAGAGTCTGCCTGAAATTATCGGACGGTATTTAGGGACGAGAACCAGGAATGTGGCTTGTGTATTCACTGTATTGCTGATGGTATTGGTAGGAGCGGTGTTTGTTTCCGGTCCGGCTGAACTGCTTGCCGGAATGACACCGAAAAGTCTCGATATGTATTTTTGGATAATAGCCATCTTTATTTATTATGTATTAGCTACGATGTTGCCGATTGACAAGATTATCGGCCGTATCTATCCGTTGTTTGCTTTTGCCTTGATTTTCATGGCTGCCGGTATTCTGGTGATGTTGTATGTAAAGAGTCCGGATTTGCCGGAAATGTGGAACAGTTTCGGAACGAAGTATGAAAAGAATCCCATCTTCCCGATGATGTTTATTTCCATTGCATGTGGGGCTATCAGCGGTTTTCATGCAACACAGTCGCCTTTGATGGCACGTTGTATTACCAATGAAAAGCATTGTCGTCCGATTTTTTATGGCGCTATGGTGACCGAAGGGATTGTCGCTTTGATTTGGGCAGCTGCCGCTACCTATTTCTTTCATGAAAACGGAATTGTAGATCAGGTTACCGGTATTGCTTATTCAGGAGCTACAGTAGCGACAAATATTTCCAAGGATTGGTTGGGTACTTTTGGTGGTATTCTGGCCATTTTAGGTATTGTAGCAGCTCCGATAACCAGTGGTGATACGGCTCTTCGCTCAGCCCGTCTGATTGTGGCTGATTTCTTTCACATTGAGCAGCACAGTATTTCCAGACGTCTCATGATTTGTATTCCTATTTTCCTGGTGACTGCTTCCATTTTGATTTATAGCATGAACGATGCGGAAGGATTTAAAATAATCTGGCGTTATTTTGCATGGTGTAATCAGGCTTTGTCTGTCTTTACTTTGTGGGCAATAACCGTATTCCTGGTACGTTCGAAAAAGAATTATTGGGTGACATTTATTCCGGCATTGTTCATGACCTGTGTATGTTCTACTTATTTGTTGATTGCTCCAGAAGGATTCAGACTCTCTGAAACTGTTTCTTATGTAGGTGGAGGAATTTGTGTATTGGTGGCATTGGCATGGTTTATCTGCTGGTTCCGCAAGGAAAAGAAGCTTTGAAACCTGAAATTGCATAACGATTATCCAACAATCTTGAGAAATAGCGGGATTGTTGGATTTTCTGTTTGTAACGAGTCTGGGCTTTACCGTTTGATTTTAATTGATTATAAGTAATATGAAGAAACGATTTTTTATGCTGGCTGCTCTGGTAGGAGTGGCAGCTGGTACAATGGCACAGAAAAAAGGATTTGACTATACGTTTTATGGTCAGGTCCGTACAGATGTATTTTATAACAGCCGTTCCAATTCGGAGACGGTGGATGGATTGTTTTACATGTATCCGAAAGATGTGAATCCGGATGCTGACGGGAACGATTTGAACGGCAAGGCAAACAATGGTTTTTATGTACTGTATACCCGTTTAGGGGTAGACGTAAAAGGCCCGATGTTGGGAAAGATAAAAACGTCGGCCAAGGTCGAAGCTGATTTCCGGGGCTCGGGGACATCTTATTCTACAGTACGTATCCGTCATGCTTACTTTAATCTGGCTTGGAATGAATCTGCTTTGCTGGTAGGACAGACCTGGCATCCGTTGTATGGCGATGTAGCTCCGGATATTCTGAATCTGAACATGGGAGCACCGTATCAGCCATTTAGCCGGGCACCTCAAATCCGTTATAAATTCAATACGAAACATTTCGGACTGACAGCAGCGGCTATCGGACAGTCGCAATATTTGTCTGTAGGTCCTTCTTCGGATGTTCCAGGTGCTACAGGAACTGCGAAGAGCCAGAGTTTTCTGAAGAACAGCCTGGTGCCTGAGTTTTATGTAGGGGTGGATTACAAAGCGAAAGGACTGATAGCTGGTGTAGGAGCACACCTGACTTCGATGACTCCTCGTACACAATCGGTTTATAACGACAAGACGTACGAAGTAAGTGAGCGTGTAACCAGTGTTTCGGCTGAAGCTCATGTCAAGTATACGCATGATTTGTGGCTGGTGGCAGCCAAAAGTGTATTGGGGTCTAACTTGACTCAGACCAGTACGGTAGGAGGTTACGGTATTACAGCTACTGATGAAAGAACCGGTGAACAGGAGTATACGCCCTTACGGGTTTCTCATACCTGGATAAATGTGATGTATGGACGGAAATGGCGTGGGGGTATCTTTGGCGGTTATCTGAAGAACTTGGGCGCTAAAGAAAATGTTTCCGGACTGATTGGTACAGGAACGAATATTGACCAGTTGACTACTGCTACCGCCGAACTGACCTTTAATTTGCCGAACTGGAAGTTCGGAGCCGAATATTCCTGGATAGCTGCCTGGTACGGAAGCAACGACGCGAAAGGAAAAGTCATTAATACACATCAGGTAGACAATCATCGTATTGTTCTGACGGCTTTGTTCCAGTTCTGATAACGATATAACATTTTTCAGATATTTGAATCGTCATAACTTTCTCCTTAAGTGGAGAAGTTATGGCGATTTTCTGTATTTGGAAATAACTGAAAAATACATTTTTTGCTGCAAGTCTTTTGTAACTTGCAGCAGAATGCCACAGAAGAACAACCTCTTCAAAGCCGTCAAGCTGCTATGGAAATACAGCGTCAAGAGTATCTTAGATTGTATTGAGAGTAGCTTTATCATAACTGATATTGTATGAATTTTATGTACAATCGAATAAAAAGCGTAACTTTGTGAATATAATATTGGTGGTTATGGTTAAAAATACAGATAAACAAACAATTGATAAATTGTCAGATAACTTTCGTGGCTATGCGACATTGCTTCGCAAAATCAAGCAACGGGTACTGATAGCCCAACAACGGGCGATTTATGCAGCCAATGAAGAAATGCTCAGGATGTATTGGGATATTGGCGGTATGTTGCAGCAAAGCCAGGATGCAGACGGTTGGGGCAAGAAAACCTTGTAACGGCTGGCAGAGGATTTGAAGAACGATTATTCTGAGATAAAAGGATTTTCAGTCCGCAATATGCAGTGTATGATGCAGTTCTTCAACGAGTATAATCAGGAACTTACGATGATAAAAGGGGGGGGCTACTTCAATGAGGGTGTGTCAAAATGTCGCATCCTCTTTTTCGTTATATAT
>UMHI01065772.1_pt1 | contig 20379 bp, 13 predicted proteins | sample 1965481 | NCBI WGS metagenome assembly UMHI01 (sample SAMEA4836093, study PRJEB28245) | human gut metagenome | biome: gut microbiome; material: fecal sample | place: Denmark | collected 2008 | reverse complement strand
TGCGAAACTATATGCGTATCCCCACTAAATTTCTACTGACCCGCGTTTCATCCAAGACGAACGTTTGTTTTTTCACATCACCGGATTTTGGGCAGAAAATTGGGTAATACAAACGGCAGATATTATCTTTGTCTCCAAAATCAAACCCTTGTATTTATGAAATATGTTGAAGTAACATTTACTGCACAGCCGTGCACAGAAATTGTAACAGATGTACTGGCAGCATTGACAGCCGAAATAGGCTTTGAGAGTTTTGTGCCTGCTGAAGGAGGTATGCAGGCCTACATACAACAGTCATTGTTCGATGAAAAGGCTTTGAAAGCAATTCTGGCTGATTTTCCGTTACCGGACACAGCCATCACATACACTCTGGCTGAACCGGAAGACAAGGATTGGAATGAAGAATGGGAAAAGAACTTTTTCCAACCGATTGTCATCGACGACCGCTGCGTTATCCACAGTACCTTCCATAAAGATTACCCGAAAGCCGAGTATGACATTGTCATCAACCCGCAAATGGCTTTCGGAACCGGACATCACGAAACTACCAGTTCCATTTTGGGCGAACTTCTGGATGCCGACCTGAAAGGAAAATCGGTGCTCGATATGGGGTGCGGTACATCCATTCTGGCTATCCTTGCCAGCATGCGGGGAGCCGACCCTGTAACAGCCATTGACATTGATGACTGGTGTGTAAATAATTCGAAAGACAACATTGCACTCAATCACATTAACAACATTACCGTAGAATTGGGAGACGCATCCTTACTGAAAGGACGAAAACCATTTGATGTCATCATTGCCAACATCAACCGGAATATTCTGCTGAATGACCTGCCAGCTTATGCAGCCTGTATGCACAGCGGATCGGAAATCTATATGAGCGGATTCTACATAGAAGACATTCCGGCCATACGTGAAAAAGGTGAAAGTCTGGGTATGCGGTTTGTGCACCACCGCGAAAAACACAACTGGGCAGCCGTAAAACTGGTGATGGAATAATAAAAAGGCTTTGATGTGCCAATTGGGAAGCACATCAAAGCCTTTTCTTACATGAATTACAGTTAATTATTCTACTGCTGTAATACGCAATGTATAACTCATCGGTTGCTGAGGAACCCGGTATATCGGCAATGTATCCACATCACTTCCGCAACTGGCATTTCCCACACCACGGAGTGCTGCATCCAGATGCAACACCAGATATGGACGTTCCTGAAGCTCCCAAGTATGCTTGGCCAACATCAGGTCTTCATCCGTATATGGCTGCAAAGAGAAAGACACCGTACCCTCAGTCTCTATTTCAATACCTTTTCCACTTGTATCGGTCAGACGCAGGTTACGCAACCCTTCCCGATTCCCCATAGATTGGGGCTTCACATACTTCTCCGACATATCTTTTACTGTAGTTGTATAACGTCCTATCATGCAACCGTCCTTCCTGTCATTATAGTTTTCCCATGGACCGTAAGCATAATAATCAACCTGATTCAGACTAGGTTCAATTCCACAAACCAGACCACAACGACGGAGTTCATCAGTCTTGGGTTGAAACTCGGCCTTTAAAGTCATTATACCATCCGAGGTAAATGTATAAACCAAAGTTGTGCCACACAAAGAACCATCACGCGAAGTACGCACAGTAACCGTTTTGGCTGTCTCTTCGGTTACTTCACAAGTACCTGTTTCTTCCAGACCGTTTTCTGTCTTACGGAAAGTATCGTTCTCTATCCAACGATGATTGTCATACAGAAATCCCTGCCCTGGCACAATAACCTGCCGACCTTTCAACACCAGTTCATCCAACTGACCGGTAGACTGATTAAAGACGGCTGTCAACAGCGTGTTCTGTACTGTCAGTTTTCCACCAGCACGTACAACCTCAAGTGCATTACCCGATTTTCCAATCTTCAGTTCCGGTAACGGCCCCCGTTTCACCAGTTCAAACTGCTGTTGTGCCACCGGATGACCAGCCTCAGCCCACGGCTGGCTGTCTTTCAACCGGACAAAAAGATTTAACAGAATTTCATCTCCCGATTTGGCAGCCTTATCCAGACGAACATGTTTCATGGGTAATGGAATTTCTACAGAATCTCCAGGAACAACTGCCGGCAACAACATACTGTCAGCAAAAACTATCTGGCCATTCTGAACTACCTGCCACAACAAATCAAATTCAGACAGCGGCAAAAATGCATATTTATTTCGTACAATAGCTGTTACCTGATTAGACTTTTCTCCATTCTCTGCCAATCGGAAAGCTACATACTGATAAGCGGCTTTTACTTCCTTCAGCTTCGGCGACTCACTACGATCCGGAGAAACGATACCGTTCGAACAGAAATTCCCTTGATGAGGACCCGGATAATCATATCCGGTATGCAAACGGTAAATCCCCTGTTTGATTTCCTGCGGGTCATAGATAGCCTGATCTACCCAGTCCCAGATAGCCCCACCGATGGTAGAAGTACTGTTTTCAATGCTGTTCCAATACTCTTTCAAGTTACCGATAGCATTTCCCATAGCATGGGCATACTCACAGATGAACATCGGCTTATCAAACGAACTGACATACGTATCCATCCATTTCATTCCCGGATACATCTTCGAATACAAATCACTGAAACGGTTTCCTCCATAAGGCTTTCCATCACGAGTACCTTCATAATGGATAGGACGTGAATCTAGCTTACGGACAGCATCATAACAAGCCTGGAAATTACTTCCACCACCGGCTTCATTTCCCAGACTCCAGAAGATAACGCTCGGATGATTACGGTCCCGAAGTACCATCCGGTCAATCCGGTCGACGAAAGCTGGAATCCAGGAAGGCATATCACTGATAGACTGATTGGCATGATCCTCCAAGTCTGCTTCATCCATGGTATAAAGCCCGTAATAATCGAACATTGCATACATACGTTCTGAATTCGGATAATGCGAAGTACGGATGGTATTGATATTATTCTGCTTCATTAGCAACACATCCCGCAGCATTGATTCTACAGGTACGGCACGACCGTATAACGGATGCGTGTCATGTCGGTTGGTACCCTTAAAGAAAACGCGCTGTCCATTAATGTAGACTAAAGAGTTACGGATTGAAATGTCCCGGAATCCGTATTTGGTAGCAAATGCCATTTCTTCTTTGCCATTTTCACGCTGTACAACGTGAAGTGTATACAGTACCGGAGTCTCAGCTGTCCAAAGTTTCAAGTCCTTCAGTTCAAAAGAAACCCTAAGCTGGCATAACGTCTGTACCGGTCGGTAAGTAACCTGCTGTACACTTTCTGTAACAGTTTTCCCATCAGGGTCAATCAATTTTACTATCAATTCCTTCACACCTTCCTGTCGGTCACGGTTATCCAAAGTAAAAGCCACATCCAAGACTCCATCCTTATACCCCACAGACGGATTCAGCCTAGAAGTCAGATAATGGTCTCTTACGCTTACTGCCGGGACGTTATACAGATACACATCACGGAAGATACCGCTCATACGGAACATATCCTGACATTCCAGATAAGAGCCGTCACTCCAACGGAACACTTGAACTGCCAACCGGTTCTTTCCGGTACGTAAATAAGGTGTCAGATCAAACTCTGCCACATTATTGGCTCCCTGAGAATAACCTACATATTTCCCGTTCAGATACACCAGTGCAGCACTATAAATACCTCCGAAATGAATAAATGTACGCTGTTTATCCCAATCTTGTGGCAAGTCGAAGAAACGTACATACGAACCTACCGGATTGATACCGTAGTTCTTTCCTCCATCATTGAATCCCTTACGGGGATTGATATAAGGAGGTGTATTGGCATGAGGATATTCTACATTCGCATAAATCGGATGGTCGTATCCCTGCATTTCCCAATTGGAAGGTACCGGAATGGTTTCCCAACCGGAGACATCAAAATTCTCTTTATAGAAATCCACCGGACGCTGCGAAGGTTCTGAAACCAGATTAAAAGCCCATTCGCCATTCAATGAATATTGCAGGGAACTATGTGAATCATTCCAAGGCTTAGTGTAAAAGTCTACATCAGCCATCATTTCTTTTTCCGAAGCATAAGGCATATATGTGGCATGTCCCGGTTCCTTGTTTTCTTCAAAACGAGTTTCATCCTCCCAATAAACCTTCGGACGCTCGGCTACTGTATTTTTCAACCCTGCCGGAAGCTCCATATCGCTCTTCTGAATCAGGAAATGGGTTTCTGCATACTTTCCAGATGTATTAAGATCTGCCAATTCCAATTTCCCTTCAGAAGTACACAGCAATACCAAGTCCGGCATGTTAGACGGAATAAGTTGTACATATTTGCCAAGTTTTCTCACCAACCAAAGCTGCGATTCATCCGACCCATTAGTTTCAGTCACTCCTAAAGTTTTATCCGCACGAGCATGCAAAGACTTATCTACAAACGGATTCACCAGGCAGTAACTACCTGAAAGATGAGAAATACGCCACTGTTGCAACCGATCGGAAGCCTGACGATTTTTCAGAAAAGCCTGCGCAGCCTCCTCATTGAAAGCTATCACCTGATTTTCACTGATAGCCGGAGATACGGTATACAGTACGTCTTCTTTAAAATGAACCTGTGCTCGCAGGATCAGTAGAGAACCAACCATGCAGCACAGGAACATCAGGATGTATTTTTTCATAAAACTTTCTTTAATGATACATCTTGCTTATTTAACCAGACTTACTCCCAGTTCTTCCAGCATTACCTGAGCCGTTTTACCATCTACAGTAGTAGCCTGTAAACGGATATAACGCGCATCTTCTGTTGCCGGCAACTGTATGGTCTGCGGAAGCGGATTGTTGACTATATTACTAAATTCGCCTTTTGTGATAACTTTCTTCCATTTCTTACCATCCTTGCTGACAAAGAAATCATAACGGAAAGCCAATGTAGGTTTAGTCTCACCATTCAACGGAGCATAAGTAAACGATTTCAGGGAAACCACCTTTCCTAAATCAACCGTTACCGGATCTTCCTTCACCAGCTTCCAAGTAGAACGGTCCAAATCATTCCATGAACCTTGAGTAGCCGTTTCCTCTACTTCCGGAACATGATAAGCTGCCAACTGGATAATATTTCCGTCCAAACGAGATTCATTGATAGTCAAACGTAATGAATCAGCCTGTATATCCGGAAAACGGAGCATACGTTTATACCCAACTGTCGTACCCTCACCCATAGTCTTCCAGGCACCTTGGGTATATGCATCTATCGTGAACTTCTCAATACGCTGTCCCTGAGCAATATCTTCCTGTACCATTACCCAATTAACCGTAGAAGCCGGTTTCAAGGCATACGAACGACTGGAAACCGCAGCGGTATTCCATGGAGTATCACCCGCAACTACCCGATTATCAGCAAATGCCTTCTTCCGGAATTCGGCAAATTCCTTCAGACGCTGAGCATCTGCCGCATTGATACGCCCTTCCCTGTCAGGAGGAATATTCAACAGCAATACGGAATTATATCCTACAGACTGACAATAGATATCCATCAGTTGCTTGACGCTCTTCACTTTACTGTCTTCATAGGTATGATAGAACCATCCCGGACGGATAGAGACATCCACTTCCGACGGATACCAGAACAGTTCTGTTGCTTTCTCCAGCATAGCACGACTTCCTAAGTCGGCCGACATGTTTGAAATACCCAACTTAGCATTATTTGTTTCTGAACGACCATAAATTCCAGGAGTCAAAACAGTAGCGCTCCATTCCGTTTCACGGCCCAGACCTTTCTCATTACCTACCCAACGTACATCATCACCCATAATAGCCATCACTGCCTTCGGTTGCAGACGCTGGATGGTTTCATAGAAACGATCCCAGTCATATTCCTGCTTCTTCCCGTTCGGGCCTTCTCCATTAGCTCCATCGAACCAAACCTCATGCACTTCACCGTAATTGGTCAACAGTTCCGTCAGCTGATCAATGAAATACTGATTATACTTCGGAGAATCTCCATAGCAGGGAGCATTCCGGTCCCATGGAGAAAGATATACTCCAAATTTCATACCATACTTGGTACAGGCATCACGCACTTCACGTACCACATCCCCCTTACCATCTTTCCAGTTGGAAGAAGCCACAGAATGAGTCGTATAACGGCTTGGCCACAAACAGAAACCGTCATGATGCTTGGCTGTAAGAATTACCATTTGGAAACCGGCCTCTTTTAAGGTACGTACCCACTGGTCTGCATCCAGATTCGTAGGATTAAACAGTTTCGGGTCTTCAGTACCATCACCCCACTCCCTATCAGTAAAAGTATTGATACCGAAATGAAGGAAAGCAGTCAATTCCATCTTCTGCCATTCCAATTGTTGCGGAGTAGGTACCAGCCTGGCTGCCATAGATACCTTTTCATCTAAAGTCGCTCCCTCCGGGAAAACGACATGCTTTACATAACGATCTGTATACTGCTGAGCCATTCCGGTAAACGGCAAAGCCATCATCATACAAGCTGCTACATAATTCGATACGTTTTTCATGTGTTTTTATTTTAGTGGATAATCAATTCATTTCTAATAATCCAAAATTCTTTCAGTACAAACGGCAATAATACCTAAAAATATACTCATTCCGAACTAAGATACATAATCAATTTTCAAATATAGGCATTTATTTACAAAAAAAATACTGAATATCAAAAATCTGTTTTATAAAATGTAATAAATCTGTAAGCCAGACTATTTGTTTGGTTTATAATCCACTTTGTTTTCTACTCACCATTTATCATAACTTTTTCCAATCAGAATTGTTCCGATTGTTATTTTTTTCTATTTTTGTTTTTAATTCACAAACACACATCTATGTTCAAAAATTGGGAAAAACACTGGCAAAAGCACTCACAGCGGGTGTTACGCAAAATAGAACTCTTCCGCTTGAAACGGATTAGAAAGAAAAAAACTCCTAAATATTCTTACTGCAAGAATTGTGGTACACCACTGGAAGGAATGTACTGCTACCGCTGCGGACAATATGCACTTGATACAGAACAACCCTTTTGGAAATATGTCCGCCAATATTTTGAAAATGTATATCAGTTCGACACTAAAATCTGGCGTACCCTTTGGTATCTCTTCACACGTCCGGGTTTTCTCACCACCGAGTTCAATGCCGGAAAAATCAATTCTTACGTCCATCCTTTCCGTCTATATATGTGCATTTCCGTTGTATTCTTTGCTATCTTCTTCATGCTGATGAGTGAACGGGCTAATGATTTCAACGCGTTGAACGACGGACTACTGAAAAAACACATTGTAGAACAGGTAAAAAAATCTTCAGTCCCCACTGATACTACGATCTACCTTTATCAGGTTCCCCGCCTGATAAAGACACTTACCTTGCGATTCAATATGCAGAACCTAGATAGTCTGATACGTTACCAACTGATAGACAATCCCTACGGACTGGCACGTACTACCCTGCCCCGGTTGCTGGTTGATTCATGCATGCAACAGACAGATATAGCCCCACAAGACTGGGATTATATCCGGAAAGCTCGTGCTTTAAAAAACCTGAACATCGAAAACTGGATAGACGGTAAAGATTATGGTCCGGAGAATGTTATAGCTATCCGTTCCTTCAGGATAGATACACTTTATACTCAGACTACCGCAGGAACAGACAGCCTTATACTACAACCAGAAAAAGTATATGTATGGAATGATGGAGAAGAAAAGGATGCAGAAATGCACACGCTAAAAATGGAGAAATTCAGCAACAATTTCATGGGTGAATTATCCAAGTGGACACCTTTTTATATGATGTTTCTTCTGCCACTTTTTGCTTTCTTACTGAAGCTGTTCTACAGACACAAACGAATGCCCTACATGTGGCATTTTGCTCATGCCATTCACTTGAATACTGTATTTCTCATCCTGCTATGTATTCCACTGGTACCTCTCTTTGCCTACGGAATCGACAATATGGTAGCGGCTCAACAGACACTGAATACATTGCAACAGAACTTTCTGGATATCACTTTCATCGGTCTCCCTACCTTAATGTTTCTCTACATGCTGGTATCTTTCCACACAGTTTATCAACAAGGATGGGTCAAAACCGTAGCAAAAACCATATTATTTTATATTACCTTCACCCTTATAGCTACGATAATTGCTACTGTCCTATTGATTTGGCTGATAGCCATTGAGGGAGAAACCGTATAACGAAAAACCAGAAACAAATAACAGGAAGTAAGCAAAGTAATAAAAAATCATCAACAAAACACGAACCATGAAACTTCTGGAAATATTACGCCAACGCCGTCGTCGAGTACGCCGTAACCTTGAAGCAATACGACTGAAACGCATACGCCGCCATACCCAACCAGGTTATACTCACTGTATGAATTGCGGCACAAAACTAAAAGGCATGTATTGTCACCAATGCGGTCAATATGCTCTCGACATCTACCAGCCTATCTGGAAATACGTACTTCAGTACTTTGAAAACATGTACCAGTTCGATGGAAAAATAGGAATGACACTCCGCTTTATGTTTACCCGCCCAGGGTTTCTAACCAACGAATTCAACGATGGAAAGATAAATTCTTATGTACATCCCTTCCGCCTGTACATGTGTATTTCAGTCGTGTTTTTCACTTTATTTTTTATGGCTGCCGAACGGCAAACTGGACGTGCCTTGCTGATGCTCAACGGTAGCCAGATACCCGACAGTATTATAACCCGCCTAAACCAACCTGATGCCACTACCCTACCATCCACCACAATTTTTGCCTATAATACCCAGACACTACATGATGCACTACAGGCACGTGGAGTAGAACAGGCAGACAGCCTGATCCGCATACATTTTGAAGAACGTGGTGATGATCTGAACCAAATAACGCTTCCCATTCTACTTTTCAAATCCTGTATGACCCGTACAGCCTTACATGAAGACGACCAGGAAGCTACCAATGTATTACGGAAACTGAACAAGAACCGACAACCGGATACAGATGAAGTATTTTACACTTCACTGCCCACCGATACTACTACAGACCGTGTTACGGCCGAAGTATATGATTGGATGACCCGTATAGACCAGACCGACAGCCTGCATCAACAGGCTACAGCCAGCTTTGTATTAGGACAACTCTCTAAGTGGACACCTTTCTACCTGATGTTTCTCCTACCTTTACAAGCTTTGATTTTCAAAATTTTCTACCGAAACCACCGCTATATGGAACATTTTGCCCATGCTACCCATCTCAGTAGCCTGCTCCTTATTGCACTTACAATTCCAGCAAATATACTTCTGGCACATTTTAACATGGGACACGGAAACAATACAGACATCAATCAGATAGAAGAGGCCATCTTTTACCTCTTTCCTTTCGTACTGCTTATCTACCAATTAGTATCCATGCATACAGTCTATCGAGAAAATTGGGGAAAGACGACAGTAAAGTGTCTGCTTACTTTCAGTCTTTTCAATCTGTTGGCATTAATCATTGCAGGAGGACTTATCACATGGCTGGCAGCAAAAGCAATGGGTAGAATTTAAATCAACCGGATACCGGTTCAAAAGAAAGAAATAAATAAAAGAAAACTACTCTTCCTCCTTGGCTGGAATCGTCATCTGCTGCAACTCCTCCAACGATCCGTTAAACACATTCAGGTCTACCTGCTCCTGAATTCCAGGCAGTGTACCTACATCCGTATGCTGCCAGAATTTCCAAGGTCCCTGATACTCCACTGAGTCTACATAATAATGGGCAATCCAATACGGATAGGTATTGAATATCGAATCATTCAAAAAACGAGTCTTGTATTTGTAAGAGGTATAAAGTATAGGCTTTACCCGATAGAACGCTTCTATACGGCGTAACCAGACAAGCAAATCCTTCCGCAGCTTATCCATATCATCACTTCGCGTCTCAATATCCAGTACAGGAGGCAAGTCGCCCGGTTCCAGATCTACCGACCGGATAAAAAAGTCGGCCTGACGGTTGGCATCCGTTTTTGGATTGTAAAAATGATAAGCCCCCCGGATAAAACCATGTTTACGGGCCTCAGCAAAATTGTGAACGAAAGTCGTATCACTGAAATCTCCCCCTTCGGATGCTTTCATGAATACAAAACGGACAGGAAACGGTGTATATTGAGCCTTGGACAGTTCGTTCCAGTCTATTTTCCCCTGATGATGTGATATATCGAAACCATGTACTTCGAAACCATAAGGAAGACAAACTCCATAAGCCTTCAGTCCGGAACAAGGTTTCCAACGGTACGCATATGGACGGATAAAGAAATAATAAAATGCCGAAAGAAAAACAATAGCCGAAAAACCACCCAAAATCCACAAAGCCCATCCCGGAAGATGGCGTTCTCCCTTTCGTTTCTTTCTACCGGAAGATTTCCGGCTCTTACGAGAAGCAGAACTGGTAGAAGCGGCTCGTTTCCGTCTGGATGAAGAGGTCGGTTTATCAGTCTTGTTTACCACCAGAATGGGCGGTTCTTTTGCCATAGCGTTCGTTTTATAGAGTCAAGAGTTCAAAAGAAATTCACCACAGAGTTTCCCCTGTCGGAGCAATCTGTGGTGAATTGTAGAATCTAGTTATCAGAGAAATAACTTCTGTTTAATTATTTAGCTTGTTCCAACTGCAAAGTCTTAGTCGGTTCGTCACAAACTTCAGTAGGACCGAAGTATTGGATAGGACCCGGATAAACGTAAGCAGTTTCCTTAGCCCAAGCAGCACGCTGAGCAGCGAAAGCCTTGAATGGAGCACCGTCCAGTTTCACCAATGCTTTCTGGATAACCGGTTTCATTTCACCGTGACGACGTTCCATATTCATCATCATTGTGATAGGCACACCACCGGCAATCCATTCAGCAGCCGGAGCTGTTGTGTTGCGTACAGATGACATGTAACCAGTCTTGCCGTTAGCAATCAACATAGAAGCTGTGTAACCCAAAGAATAGCAGTAGTCAGCGTCAAAGTTAGACGGAGCAGCGCAACGTCCTTCGTAACCGAAGAAGTGATGCTGAGCAGAGAACTTACCGTTATACTTGCCTTCCTTCTTCCATTCAGCCAACTTCTTGCCTACCATTTCAGACAACAGCTTTTCTGTTTCAATCAGAGAAACCTGAACGTTTCCGTGCGGGTCACGATCCAAAGACAACTGGCGGGCTACACCTTCCGGCAGAGAAGCGTAGATGGCTGAATTTTCAGCAGACAACTTGCTGATGATGTATGCACGCTGTTCATTAGCCGGGATAGCGTTGAATTCTTCACCGTTTGCAGCCAGGAAGTCGTTCAGTTCGGCAATCAGACGTTTCATAGCCGGGATGAACTCAATCAGACCTTCCGGAATCAATACAGTACCGAAGTTGTTACCGTCAGCAGCACGGTCAGCTACTACCTGAGCGATGTAAGTTACGACATCGTCCAAAGACATATTCTTAGCCTCTACTTCTTCAGAGATGATACATACGTTCGGCTGAGTCTGCAATGCACATTCCAAAGCAATGTGAGAAGCAGAACGACCCATCAGTTTGATAAAGTGCCAGTATTTACGGGCAGAGTTACAGTCACGTTCAATGTTACCGATAACTTCCGAGTAAGTCTTGCAGGCAGTATCGAAACCGAATGAAGTTTCAATCATATCGTTCTTCAAGTCACCGTCGATAGTCTTCGGACAGCCGATTACCTGAATGCCATAATTCTTGGCAGCGTAATATTCAGCCAAAACGCAAGCGTTGGTATTAGAGTCATCACCACCGATGATAACCAATGCTTTGATACCTAACTCTTTCAAGATTTCATAACCTTTTTCGAACTGGTCTTCTTTTTCCAGTTTTGTACGGCCAGAACCGATGATATCAAAACCACCTGTGTTACGGTATTCATCGATGATATCGGCTGTCAGTTCTTTATAATTGTGATCAACCAAACCACCAGGACCCAGAATGAATCCATACAGCTTGTTAGCCGGGTTCAATTTCTTGATACCGTCAAACAGACCAGAGATTACATTGTGTCCGCCCGGAGCCTGACCACCAGACAAGATGACACCCACATTCATAGGAGCGAATTCCTTAGCTTCGCCTTCTACAAACTGGATCAACGGCATACCATAGGTATTCGGGAACAATTTCTGGATAGCTTCCTGGTCGGCTACAGACTGAGTAGCTTCACCCATTTTAGCTACAACAGCACCTTTCAATGCTTTAGGCAGTTTCGGCTGATAAGCAGCTCTTGCAATTTGTAATGAACTTTTAGTCATGATAAATTAATTATATAAGGTGTTATAATAAATCTCGGTGATGCAAATTTCGTTCTTTTTTCGGAAATATGAAAACCTAAGCTCATAAAAATTCAATACTCCCGGACAATTCTTCCGATTCTCACCCACAAAATCCAAATAAACCAAAAGAGAAAAGGATTATCTGTCATAAAATGCGGAATATTTCCATAAAAATCGTATCTTTACACGAAATTCTATTTTATTAACCTTTAAAACAAACGATTATGGCAAGTAGAAGAAGCTTGAAAAAAGACATCAATTATATCTCCGATTTTACAGTCGGACTGTGTATCATGGCCGGTCTTGAAAAAAAAGATAAAAGAGAAACTATTGACCAACTTATCCTGCAGGCACATAATGTCCGCAGAGAAGCTCTGAGACGAATCAGCCACACCGAACCGGGCAGCGTCAAGCTGTTCTACAAGAAGCTGAGAGAAGACTTCAACAACGGTACAGAGGCAATATGCAACCAGTTAGAAACCTTGATTAAAGGATGATACAGCAGATTTGCCGTTTCATTTACCACCGGATACTAGGCTGGAAAGAAGAGGTTACCGTACCCGATTTCAAGAAATGCATCATCTGCGCGGCTCCTCACACCAGTAACTGGGACCTCTTTCTAGGAAAGATTTTCATCAATGCCATCGGACGTAAATCCGGTTTCCTGATGAAAAAGGAATGGTTTTTTTTCCCGTTGGGGCCTATCTTCCGTGCTATGGGAGGAATTCCCGTTTACCGGAGCAAGCGTACCTCCATGGTAGACCAGCTCATTGAAAAAGCCAAACAGGCAGAAGAATTCCACCTGGCCATCACACCGGAAGGAACCCGTTCTGCCAATCCGGACTGGAAGAAAGGTTTCTATTACATAGCTTTAGGAGCCGGAATCCCGATTGTCCTCATCGGAGTCGATTACCAGAAGAAATGCATTATCGCCACCAAATACATCCGTCCCAGCGGAGACATTGATAAAGACATGCGAGAAATAAAACTGTATTTCAAAGACTTTAAAGGAAAATATCCGGAAAAATTCACGATAGGCAATTTATAATCTTGATATACGGCTGTTATCCACTAAAGATAGCAGCCGTATTTCTTTTTCAAAAACTATTTTTAAAAGTCAAGAACAACCGGGTACAACAGAAACTTTGTATCTTTACCGCCTAATCTACAACATTCATGAAACGACTTTACATAACACTCTTTATCTGCTTATCGTGGGCAATAGGCACCCTCCAGGCACAGAGCCTTGAAAAGAATATCGAAGAAAGACTCCAGGAGTTCTTTACAAACTACGAAACAAGTTACGCCAACATCGGAAAATCCAGATTGGACAAATTTGTCGTGAACCACGACGAGAAACGGCTGGATATATACGCCAACAAGAATTTCGGTTACCAGCCATTTACCGAAGAAAATACTACAGCCATCTACCGCAGCCTGAAACAGCTTCTTCCGGGACCGGTCAACTATTACAACCTGACCGTCTATGCCGACGGACAGCCTATCGAAAATCTGGTTCCAAACGCTTTCCGCTCCAAGAAGGAAGACAAAAGCCGCCTGTACGGGAAAATCGATTACAAGGGAGACCCGTGGGTAGTCAATATCTCCCGCCCTTTCGAAATTTCGAGGGGACTGCAAAACCGTCATCTGGCTGTCTGGCAAAGCCACGGCCGTTATTACAAGAACGATAAGGACCAATGGGTCTGGCAGCGCCCACGCCTGTTCGGTACAGCCGAAGACCTCTTCACCCAATCCATCGTAGTACCTTACCTGATTCCAATGCTGGAAAACGCCGGTGCCGTAGTGTTCACTCCCCGGGAGAGAAACTGGCAACGACAGGAAGTCATTGTAGACAACAACACCTGCACACCTGGAAGCAAGTATTTGGAAATCAACTATAAGAAAGACAAATGGCAATCGACAGACAAGCCGGGATTCGCTCAAAAGTACCTGACTTATCGGGACGGGAACAATCCGTTCACCGATGGAACAGCCCGTTTTATCCATACACAACCTAAACCGGAAAAAGCCTTTGCCGAATGGATACCTAACATACCTGAAAAAGGCCGCTATGCCGTATATGTCAGCTACCAGACATTACCGGAAAGCGTAACAGATGCCAAATACCTGGTTTTCCATAACGGAGGAGTCACTGAATTCAAAGTCAACCAACAGATAGGTGGCGGCACCTGGGTATACCTGGGTACTTTCGAGTTCGATAAGGGAGCCAACGACTACGGCATGGTAGTACTCAGTAACGAAAGTAAACAGAAAGGTGTGGTATGTGCCGACGCAGTCCGTTTCGGCGGAGGCATGGGCAACATTGTGCGCGGAAACAGTACCAGCGGCCTGCCCCGTTATCTGGAAGGAGCCCGCTATTGGGCACAATGGGCAGGCATGCCTTACTCGGTATATAGCAAAAGCAACGGCACCAACGACTACAACGACGACATCAACACCCGTTCGCTCATGACCAATTACCTGAGCGGCGGTTCGGTATACAATCCCTCCGAGCCCGGTCTGAAAGTGCCGTTCGAACTGGCTCTGGCCTTACACAGCGACGCTGGCTTCAAGAAAGACGATGCTCTGGTAGGTACTCTGGGTATCTATACCACCGATACAAACGACGGGAAACTGAACTGCGGTATCTCCCGCTACGCTTCACGCGACCTGGCAGACATGGTCCTGACCGGATTACGTCAGGACATCAGCTCACGTTTCGGCATACCCTGGGCTCGCCGGAGCCTGTGGAACCGCAACTACAGCGAAACACGTCTGCCGGCTGTTCCATCCGTCATCATCGAATCCCTCTCCCATCAGAACTTTGCCGATCTGGTTCTGGGCTTCGATCCTACCTTCCAGTTTACGGTAGGCCGCTCTGTGTATAAATCTATTCTGAAATACCTGGCCAATATGCACGGTACAGACTATACCGTGCAGCCATTACCAGTCAGCCACTTTTCTGTTCGTAACGGCAAAAAGAAACACACCTTTGAACTGAGCTGGCTACCGGTAGAGGATGCTCTGGAACCTACCGCCACCCCACAAGGGTATATCGTCTACACACGTATCGGCTACGGCGGCTGGGACAACGGCGTGTATGTGAAACGTCCCAACTATACCGTAGAAGATATAGAGCCAGGACTGGTGTACAGCTTCAAAGTGACTGCCGTAAACCGCGGCGGAGAAAGTTTCCCCTCTGAAGTCCTGGCAGCCTACGAAGCTAAACGGAGCAAAGGAACCATCCTTCTGGTTAATGCCTTCGACCGGACCTGCGGACCGGCTACCATCAATACATCTACCAGCCAAGGCTTCGACCTCCAGCAACATCCGGGCATTCCTTACATCCAGTCACCGGCCTTCTGCGGTTACCAGCAAAACTTCGACCGTACGAAAGCCGGCAAAGAAACTGCCGACGGACTGGGCTATACCGATGCCAGCCTGGAAGGAATGCTGATAGCCGGAAATACTTTCGACTACCCGTTCGTCCATGGTAAAGCCATTCAGGCTGCCGGACGCTACTCGTTCGTATCCTGCAGTGACGAAGCCTTCGAAAGCAATTCCATAAACCTGAACGAATATTTCATGGTAGATCTGATTTACGGAAGCGACAACAAGTCTATTCCTACTGCCGTCAGCCGGAAACTGACTGATTACTGCGCACACGGCGGAAGAATACTCATCAGCGGTTCATACCTGATTTCGAACACTTCCAGCGGTACCTCCGAAAGTAGCGCCGACCTGCGTAATCTGCTGAAGTTCGCTCCTGGAGGCAGTCTTCCGGCCGGAGGTTCCGGTAGCCTGACCGGTACAGGCATCCGCTTCTCCATTCCCCGTTCGGCCAATGCGGAAAGCTACGCTGTACCGACTCCGGAATGCCTCCTGCCTGCCGGCGGTTCTTTTGCGGCCTTTGCCTACGATGATGGGAATTATGCGGCTGGTACTGCCTATCGGGGAAATTATCGGACATTTGCCCTCGGCTTCCCCTTCGAGAGCATCCGGGGAGCTGCCGAACGTGCTCACGTCATGAAAGCAATACTGGGATTCTTTGAAGCGAAATAAATATTCTTTCCATTAACCGACAGTTATACCCCTTACCATTAAAAGATTCATACCCGTCAGGCCTTTCTGACTGGCATATGCGTATTGACTACCAATAAACATAAATTCTCATACATCACAGCTACATTGGATTCCTTACTGACCAGATAATGGACAAAAAGAAAAAGAAATTTTTAGGTCCGACAGCAAAATTAGCAGATAGCCGGGAACCGCAATAAATCCTGTTCTGGAAATTCGGCCTCCACAAGACCTATTTTTCTTCTTTGAAAAACAACTGATAGTAGTACATTTTTCTTTCTTCGTCATATCCACGTACGATATACTGTTCGCCTCCATGAATATTAATATCAAAGTTTTTATCGAGTCTGATCGTTGTCATGGTTCCCATGGCCCTCCGCTTTACGGCATTGGAATCCGTAGCAAATGAATCGTCAATTTCTATGTCACGCTCGCGCTGGTAAGTTTCCCTGTATTGCTTGAACTCCGATACCAGTTTCGGATTCTCGAATACCTGCGTCGCAAAATCATCTACGCTGACCGCCTCTCCCTTTAATGCCTCGACACTCCGGTTCATGTATGTAACCTTCTCCAGCTTTCCATGCTCATCGGGCATTTGGGCTACAAAGCTCTTACAGAGTGACAGCATATTCTGCGTCTGGCTGAAACTGTCTTTCCGCGGACGTACCTGCAGGAAATCTTCCGTCCAGTATTTCGCTTCGGCACCTTTATTGGTATTGTCGACAATAGCAACCAAATATCCATCCTTTTCTTCCGTATTGAAAACCAGGCATCCCTTATCCTGTTTATTGATATTGATACCGGTCTCGCTTTCTATCTCGAAAACCCCTTCTTTGGGATACACTTTCAGAAAGATGTCTTTATTTTCCGACTTGAACAGGCCAACGGCATCCGTCTTTACTCCATCAACCATGCAGTTTTCAAAACATACGATGTAAAATTCCCCTCCTTTTGTCTTAGGATGTATGCTCTGTTCATACAGGTGTTTTGCCAGCTTCACGGTATCAGCCATACTGACAGCTCCCTTTGCAAAGATTCCGCTAATCAGATCGTATACCTCATTGTATTCAATGTCTACCTGATGAAAAAACGAATAAAACTCGGTAAAACCGAATTTGGACAGAAAGTATCTTGAAAGTATTTCCTTAGTCGCCTCATCGGGACTGATGAAATTTCTGGACAACACCAAAGGCTCATCCTTGTATTTATTGCCCACCTTATGTAAAGCTATGGATTTTATGTCCGCATTGTCTATCTGTATCATGTTTTCGATGTTGAACGTTGAAATAGCATTTAAATACCCTTTAAAAACGGAAAAACAACCTTTCTCAAGTATTCCGTTCCGTATGTTTCGTCACATCGGGCTCTACCCACGATGTTTCCCCCGCTTCGAACATGCGCTGCAAAGTTAGCAATTCTGTATGAAAACAGCATGCTCCTACTCTTTCCGGAACGCTTCAAGCATCATTTTCCCTCCGTCCCTGCACCGTTTCTTCTTTTCTCACACCATCAAGAACATGTTCCGCCCACATTCGCCGAAAACCCGGAAAAACCGATTGGTGTATGGATTCTTATGAATACACAGTTCACAATATGCTCCGAACCGCTGCAGGTTTACGTCCGTCAAGCGAAAAACAGACGTCCTCCCCATGCAGGACAAACATTCTTCATGGGAAGGACATACGTTTCAGGAATCAAGGACATAGAAGAGAAGCGGAAAGACATTTATCCCAATAAATATCAAAACAGATATAGATTTACTTTCGAACAAGTAGAATCCAAATACGATGGCATTGAAGGATATGCCGAAGCTTAAATTGATTAATGGCAAAGTATAAGATTACTTTAAATTCTATCTTCATTTTCCTTTTTTAATCACTATATTTGCCAATAAAGTGTAATGCTTTATCTCTAATTGTAATACATTCAATATGGAAACAGAAAGATAAATAAGACTAAAGTCATCTTAGTGGAACAAGGTAAAACCGGCAACAAGAAAATTGATTAACAACGGAACTGAAAAATAAGGTCATGGCAAAGAAACAGCAGAAAGAAAAAAGTATAGAAGAAACCCTTTGGGATTCGGCAAATAAATTACGTGGGTCAGTTGAGCCTTCGGAATATAAACATGTGGTATTGAGTCTGATATTCCTGAAATACGCTTACGACCGCTTTGTGGAACGTCGGAACGAGCTGATAGCGGATGACAAAGAAGCGTTTATTGAACAACCAGTGTTTTATAATGCAAAAAATGTTTTCTACCTAAACGAAATAAGCCGTTGGGACTATTTAATGGAGAATGCGAAGCAGAATGACATTGCCATTAAGATAGATGCCGCTTTGGCGCAGATGGAAAAGGATAATCCGACATTGAAAGGAGCATTGCCCAGTAATTATTATTCCGGTTTGGGACTTGATCGTACCAAATTGGCCAGTCTGCTGGATGTAATCGGCAAAATCGATACTCAAAAGGACAAGGAGCACGATTTGATCGGACGAGTTTATGAATATTTCTTGGGAAAATTTGCTATCGCCGAGGGCAAAGGAAAAGGTGAATATTACACGCCAAAGACCATCGTCAATCTGATAGCCGAGATGATTCAGCCATACCGTGGAAAGATCTATGACCCTTGTTGCGGTTCGGGTGGTATGTTCGTACAGAGCATGAAATTTATCGAAGCCCATCACGGAAACAAGAAAGATATTTCTGTATACGGACAAGAATACACCAACACCACTTATAAACTGGCGAAAATGAATCTGGCTATTCGAGGTATCGCATGTAACTTAGGCGAGAAGGCAGCCGATACTTTCCACAATGACCAGCACAAGGACTTGAAGGCCGATTTTATCATGGCCAACCCTCCATTCAACCAGAAAGCATGGCGTGCCGAAAATGAGCTGACCGCCGACCCACGCTGGCACGGTTACGATGTCCCGCCTACGAGTAACGCTAATTACGGTTGGATACTGAACATCGTTTCCAAATTGTCAGCCAATGGTATGGCGGGGTTCCTGCTGGCTAACGGTGCGTTGAGTGGCGATGGCACGGAGCTGAATATCCGTCGCCAGTTGCTCAAGAATCATCTGGTGGAAGCCATCGTCATTCTTCCTCGCAATATGTTCTACTCTACCGACATCAGTGTGACGCTCTGGATTCTGGCCGGCAACCGCAAGGCCCGTACCGTAGAACAGAACGGTGAACTGGTGAAATACCGTAACCGTGAAAATGAGGTGCTGTTCATTGACTTACGCCAATGGGGCGAACCTTTCGAGAAGAAATACATCCAGTTCACACAAGAGCAGATCTCACAGATTGCCGAAAACTTCCATCACTGGCAGCGAGAAGGTTACGAACAGACTTACCGGAACGTGCCGGAATATTGTTATTCGGCTACACTTGAAGAAATTGAAGCCAAAGGCTGGTCGCTTGTTCCCAGCAAATACATTGAGTTCAAGAGCCGTGATGAGGGTATAGACTTTGATTCCAAGATGAAAGAGCTTCAGGCAGAAATGAGGGAACTGCTGAAACAGGAAGAAGAGAGCAAAAAGGACTTGTTGAATCTGTTTAGGAAATTGGGGTATGGAATTGAATGACAAAATAGTAATCTATCGTTCGGAAGATGGAGAAACACAGCTTGAGGTCAGAATAGACCAAGATACGGTATGGTTGAATGCCTATCAGATAGCCGAACTATTTGGGCGCGATTCAAAAACAATCCGTAAGCATATAGCGAATGCCATAAAAGAAGAACTGGCAGGCGAAGTGGTTGTCGCAAATTTTGCGACAACCACAGAACATGGTGCGATAGAAGGTAAAAGCCAGACACATGATGTACGTTTCTATAACCTTGATGTCATCATTTCTGTTGGTTATCGGGTCAAATCAAAAAAGGGTGTGGACTTTCGCCGCTGGGCTAATAGAGTACTGAAAGAATATCTGGTGAAAGGCTATGCCGTCAACAAGGCTCTGACCGAACAGCGTTATACTGAGTTGAAGCAATTGGTAACGGT
>UMHI01061729.1_pt1 | contig 20473 bp, 16 predicted proteins | sample 1965481 | NCBI WGS metagenome assembly UMHI01 (sample SAMEA4836093, study PRJEB28245) | human gut metagenome | biome: gut microbiome; material: fecal sample | place: Denmark | collected 2008 | reverse complement strand
GCACCGATTCGGTACGCCCGCCGGTGATAATGGCCACATGCAAGCCCGACTTGACAGCCAACTGCAAGGCATACCCGTCTTTGATATTGACCGAACGCATCGGCTCCCCTCCGGGATGCAAGGTGATGGTCTCGGCACTCAGCACGCCGTCCACGTCGAAAACCAACGCCTTTATCTTTTTTAATTCGTAATTAATCATTTATTTCCTTCCTTTCCGCTTCATTCCTCAAGGCCAGAGCATGGATGCTCCGGCTCATCATTTCATAGATTGCTTTCCATTCAGGCTCTCCATCGAGCATGGAACATTGACGTTCTATCACATTCCGGTCATAGCGCACGGCCGGCCCCGTTTGCGCCTCCACGGGCGGAAGACGATGTACCTTCCGCGCCGTCTCGTCTATCAAAGGCCACATTACATCGAACGGTATGTCGTCCCGACCCAACAAGTCCGCAGCCAAAGCGTAACAATGATTCACAAAATTGCAAGCAAATACTGCCGCCAAATGGAGACAGCGGCGTCTTTCCGTACTCATCTCCTCCACCCTGTCCGAAACAGAACGCGCCAACTGTTCCGTCTGTGCAAGCGAGTCGGGGGCGGATGCTTCCACAAAAACCGGAATCTCCTTGAAATCCACCGGGCAATCTTTAGAAAACGTCTGCATGGGATATAACACGCCATAACGCCGGACATGTCCACGGAAAACATCCATCGGCATGCTCCCGGCCGTATGCAGGCACAAGGCATCTCCTATCCGGGGAGCGATACGGGACACCAAGCCCTCTAACACTCCATCTTTCACGGAGAAGATATACACATCCGCACCCGGCACCACGGCATCAAGGTCATCCGTCGCCGGACATCCCAAACGTACGGCCAAAGCTTCAGCGGAAGCCATCGTACGGCTGAAGACCTGCAACGTTTCATGGCCTGCACCGTGCAGAGCCAGTCCCAACCGCGTAGCCAAATTTCCGGCACCAATCCAGACAATTTTCATTCTTCCGGCGCGTCAAAGGTATTGATATGCACTTTTTCCCACTGCAACCGGTCTTCATTAAACGGTTTGCGTTCCATTCCCTTATGACCCACAGCCACGATGGAAAGCACCCTCAAATGCTCCGGGACATGCAGAATGGCCCGCACCATCTCCTCCGCAGGTTTTCCATCCGCCATTGTACGGTTCCGGATTTGTACCCAACAAGCACCTAGCCCCAAATCCTCAGCCTGCAACAGCATCATGGTCGTAGCCACCGAAGCGTCTTCCACCCACACGTCGCTCTGCGTCGGATCGGCCAAGACGACCACCGCCAAGGGAGCGCCTTCTATCAGTTCGGCTCCGTGCTCCTTGCAATGCGCCAGTTGCTGCAACAAATCCTTATTGTCCACGACCACGAACTCCCAAGGACGCACTCCCTTGGAAGAAGGGGATATCAACGCCGCACGCAACAATGCCACCACCTCGTCTTGGGTCAACTCTTCTTCCGTAAACTTCCGCATGCTACGACGGATGCGAATCAGCTCGCTAAACTTTTCCATTTCCTTATCCTATATTTATTATCATGTCACTGCGCAAAGATACATGATTTCCCTATTACGGAGAAAAGAAATCCAGACGGAATCGACAGTTTCACCAAATAAATCGACGGTTCTTTATACAAAAAAGCGTATTTTTGCGTTATTTAAAAAGTGTAAGTAGACAGACAACGAAGTGAAGACAAGACTTTTCAAATCCATATCCTGCCTTTTCCTGCTGACCCTTATGGCTTTGCAAGTGGCCGCCCAAGACAAAGTAAAACTGTCGGGAAGGGTCATCGACGATGAACAAAACCCGGTGCTTTTTGCCGTGGTAAAAGTCGACGGCCAGGCCGCAGGTACTACCACAGACCTGCAAGGACGTTACCAACTGGAATTCTCCACTGCCGACACCGTGACCGTGTCGTTCAGCATGATAGGTTACGTAACCAAGAAAAAGACACTGGTCCGTCCCAAAGGTAGTTTACGGCTCAACATCACCATGCAAACCCAAAGTATCGACATGGGTGAAGTAACGGTAAAGGAAGTACGGCGACAAATGAATTCCACCCAACACTTGAATGCCGAAAACCTGAAACGGCTGCCCTCCACCACCGGAAATGCCGTAGAGGAACTGGTGGCCACACAAGCGGGAGTCAGCACACACAATGAGTTGAGTTCGCAATACAACGTAAGAGGCGGGAGTTTCGATGAAAACAGTGTATATATCAATGGAGTGGAAGTATACCGCCCCTTACTTATCAGTTCCGGACAACAGGAAGGACTGAGCGTCATCAACAGTGACATGGTGGAAAACATCAACTTCTCGGCCGGAGGTTTCGATGCCAAATACGGGGATAAGATGTCGTCTGTTTTGGACATCACCTATAAGAAGCCCAAGAAATTCGAGACTTCAGTTTCGGCTAGCCTTTTAGGGGCCGGCCTCTATGTAGGTTACGCCAAAAAGAACTTCAGTATGACACACGGCGTGCGTTACAAGACTAACCAATATATGTTGGGGTCGTTGGAAACCAAAGGAGAATACAACCCGCGTTTCCTCGACTACCAGACCTATATCAGTTGGTCGCCCAACCGGAAATGGAGCCTGGACTTCATCGGGAACATCTCCCAAAACCAATATGACTTCCTGCCGACGAACCGACAGACCAATTTCGGCACAATGCAGGATGTCAAGTCGTTTCGCGTATATTTTGACGGAAAGGAAGAAGACCTCTTCCGTACACTATTCGGCACACTGAGCCTGTCGCATAGCTTTACCGACCGCACAAAGCTTTCCCTTTTGGCTTCGGCATTCGCCACCAAGGAAAGGGAAACATACGACATCCAAGGGCAATACTGGCTCGACGAGACCAACACGACCGAACAATTAGGCGTAGGCACCTACATGGAGCATGCCCGCAACTACTTAGATGCCAACATGAAGAGTCTGAAACTCCTGTTCTCTCACAAACCGAAAGGGCACGACATACAAGCCGGACTCACATGGAAGCACGAAATCATCAAAGAGAACTCACGCGAATGGGAGATGCGCGACTCTGCCGGATATTCCATCCCCCACACGGGCAACCGTCTGGATCTGATTTACAACCTGAAATCCTCCAATCGCATCAGCAGCGACCGCCTCGAACTTTTCGGTCAGGACACTTGGCGGTTTACTAACAGACACGGCATATTTTCCCTTAATTACGGGGCACGGTTAAGCTATTGGAGCTGGAACAAGGAATGGCTGTTCAGTCCGCGTGTTTCGCTCGGCATCATCCCGTCTTTCAACGAAGATTTCACATTCCGCATCGCCACGGGACTGTATTACCAGGCTCCTTTCTACAAGGAACTACGAGACACTGTGACAACCGGTGTCTCCACCAAAGTACACCTGAACCGCGACATCAAGTCGCAGCGTTCGTTCCAAGTCGTATTAGGGGGAGACTACAAGTTCAAGCTCATGAACCGTCCTTTCAAATTCACCACGGAAGTCTATTACAAGGCATTGAACAACCTGATACCCTACAATGTGGACAACGTGAAAATCGTATACTACGGAGGCAACATCGCTTCGGGATACACCACAGGCATCGACTTCAAAATCTTCGGGGAGTTCGTGGAAGGTACGGATTCCTGGATCAGCTTCAGCCTGATGAAAGCCCAGCAGAAAGTGGACGGCAAGAGTTTCCCGCAAGCCACCGACCAACGCTATAACCTGAACTTCTTCTTCAGCGACTTCTTCCCCGGTACGACGCGATGGAAGATGACACTGAAAGCCAGCATTGCCGACGGACTTCCTTTCGGTCCTCCCCACACGGGATTGGAACGCATGGTATTCCGCGCCCCGGCCTACAAACGCGTGGACATCGGAATGAGCTACCGGTTGTTGGACAACGAAGACGGGCGCAACCAAAAGAAATTCATCCGCTATCTGCGCAACGTATGGTTAGGCGTGGACTGCTTCAACCTGTTCGACATCAGCAACGTAAGCTCATACTATTGGGTGACGGACGTGACCAACCAACAATACGCCGTGCCCAACTACCTGACCGGACGGCAAATCAACGCACGCATACTGATTGAATTGTAACCACCGGAACGGCTACTGCCAAAAAAACATGAATTTATTTCCTGTTTCACCGCAAAATGCGTACTTTTGCAAGTCAGTAAACGCACAATAACGTGCAAACAACTAAAATTTATATGTCATGAAGATATCACATATCGAACATTTGGGTATCGCAGTGGAAAGCATCGAAGCCGCACTGCCTTATTATGAAAACGTATTGGGACTGAAGTGCTACGCTGTGGAAGAGGTAGCCGACCAAAAGGTAAAGACAGCCTTCCTGAAAGTGGGCGAAGTAAAAATCGAACTCCTCGAACCTACAAGCCCGGACAGCGCCATCGCCAAGTTCCTGGAAAAAGGCGGACGCGGCGTGCATCATGTGGCTTTCTGTGTGGAAGACGGTGTGGCCAACGCCTTGGCTGAATGTGAGGAAAAAGGCATCCGTCTGATTGACAAGGCACCGCGTCTCGGAGCGGAAAAACTGCAAATCGCATTTCTGCATCCGAAAACGACATGCGGCGTATTGACCGAACTTTGTGAACATTAACACAACTCCAAGTGAAATTCAATCCAATCATTGAACTTCATATAAAGGCTCGTCCTTGAACCTGATACCACCAACGGAACCGCTTTCTATGAAAGTCTTCCGTTGGTGGCTTGTTTTTTTAGGGATAGGAAATTCAAAGCCTTCTTTTTGAAACAGAAAATAAAACAGATTATGAGTGTCCAAACAGAAAAAATCAAGGAATTAGTAGAATTGCGCGCCAAAGCACGCATGGGAGGCGGCGAGAAAGCCATCGAAAAACAGCATGCCAAAGGCAAGTACACGGCTCGTGAACGCATCGACATGCTGCTCGACCCGGGCAGCTTCGAGGAAATGGATATGTTCAAACTGCACCGCTGTACGAACTTCGGCATGGAAAAGAAACAGTACTTGGGCGACGGTGTGGTGACTGGTAGCGGCACGATAGACGGCCGGTTGGTTTATGTTTTCGCACAGGACTTCACCGTCAACGGCGGTTCGCTGTCGGAAACGATGGCTGAAAAAATCTGCAAGGTCATGGACCAGGCCATGAAAATGGGCGCACCCTGCATCGGCCTGAACGATTCCGGCGGCGCACGTATCCAGGAAGGCATCAACGCTTTGGGCGGATTTGCCGAGATATTCCAACGTAACATCATGGCTTCGGGCGTGATACCTCAGATTTCGGGTATCTTCGGCCCCTGTGCCGGCGGTGCGGTCTATTCTCCTGCCCTGACGGACTTCACGCTGATGATGGAGGGCACTTCTTACATGTTCCTTACCGGTCCGAAAGTGGTGAAGACTGTGACGGGCGAAGACGTGTCGCAAGAAGACTTGGGCGGCGCAAGCGTGCACTCCACCAAGTCCGGAGTGACGCATTTCACAGCCCAGACGGAAGAAGAGGGCTTGGCCACCATCCGCACGCTGTTGAGCTACATCCCGCAGAACAACATGGAGGAAGCTCCGCGCATGGAATGCACAGACCCTATCGACCGTATGGAAGACGCGCTGAACGAAATCATTCCGGACAACCCGAACAAAGCATACGACATGTACGAAGTTATCGGGGCTATCGTGGACAATGGCGAGTTTTTCGAGGTTCAAAAAGACTATGCCCGCAACATCATCGTAGGCTTTGCCCGCTTCAACGGCCAAAGCGTGGGTATCGTGGCCAACCAACCGAACTGCTATGCAGGCGTGCTCGACTGCAATGCCAGCCGCAAGGGCGCACGTTTCGTACGTTTCTGCGATGCCTTCAACATACCTTTGGTCACGTTGGTAGACGTGCCGGGCTTCTTGCCGGGGACGGGACAAGAGTACAATGCCGTCATCCTGCATGGTGCCAAGCTGCTGTATGCTTACGGCGAAGCCACCGTACCCAAAGTGACGGTAACCTTGCGCAAGAGCTACGGCGGTTCGCACATCGTCATGAGCTGCAAACAGTTGCGCGGCGACTTGAACTACGCTTGGCCGTCGGCCGAGATTGCCGTGATGGGAGCAGAAGGTGCCGTAGCCGTGCTTTATGCCAAAGGCGCGAAGGAAGCTGAGGACCCGAAAGCTTTCCTGGCCGAAAAAGAAGCCGAATACAACAAGCTCTTCACCAACCCGTACCAGGCTGCCAAATACGGTTATATCGACGATGTCATCGAACCGCGCAATACACGCTTCCGTGTCATCCGCGCCTTGGCCCAGTTGAAAACCAAGAGCTTGACCAATCCGGCCAAGAAGCATGGCAATATTCCTCTGTAATCCCTTTCAAAACGAAATTGTCATGGAACAGAAACAGAATGAAGTGTACGCGGCCATCACACTGGCCCTGCACGAATACCAGGGCTACACGATGCATGTGCCGGAAAGCGGTATCCTGACTTTGGGAAATGCAGATACTGAGTGGAACTCCAAACTTCGTACGCAACGCCAGTTGCCTGAGCACAAATTTTAAAGCAAACAATAGCAAATGAAGACATACAAATATAACATCAACGGCAACGATTATGAAGTGGCCGTGGAAGGAATCGAGAACTATGTGGCCACCGTTACGGTGAACGGCGAAAGCTACACGGTGAAGATGCCGGAACCGGAAAAGCCGGCACATCATCCCGTAGTAGTGAAACCCGCCGGAGTGCCCGCCGTAATTGACAAACCCAAGAAGTACGGCGTGAAAGCCCCGCTTCCGGGTGTGATAGTAGACGTGAAGGTGAAACCGGGCGACGAAATCAAGCGCGGCGACACGGTGGTTATCCTGGATGCCATGAAGATGGAAAACAACATCACGTCCGACCGTGCCGGACGGGTCTCGGAAATCTGTGTCACGCCAGGCGAATCAGTCATGGAAGGCAAGGACCTGGTGGTGTTGGAATAACCCTCTCCTGCACGCACTTATAGCGAACGGATATGAATATGTTCCACCCCGGAATGCAGCAAGCATTCCGGGGTGGAACTTTTTTGCATCCTCCTTTCCAAACGGAAATTCCCTTCAGAAAGAATAAAAAAAGCATAAATCTTCTCATAAGAACAAGGCATTGATTGTTCTAAATACTATCTTTATCCCAAATAGCGTGGCATGTTTCCGCTATTTTATAAAGAAACACAAATCCACCTTAATACCTAAAAACAAAATGAGAAAAGCATTATTGGCATTCCATGTGCTATGGATTACGGCTTGCAGCCACGTGAGTGGCCCGAATTTGAGGCTGAATGAACTTGAGTACTTCGAGACCCAAGGTGTCAATGTCCTCGTTTACAGCAACCAATTCACCGGAGGCTTCAACGACGAAAAGAACTCCGGCATCGAACTCATCCACCACGGCGTACGCACTGCACAAGGCGGTGCCATAAGGCTCTCCAACACTCCTGAACAATGGGATTTGGTGCCCACTACCACATCACGGAAAGTAAACGCAGAGGACAATTTGATTGAAGTAGGCCTGCGCTACGAGGATTACGACTTCGATTCGCGTGTCGTGGTCACGGGAAAAGGAAAAGCAGTTGAGATATCCGTCTACCTGGACAAACCCCTACCCCACGAACTGGAGGGCGATGCCGGCTTAAACCTTGAGTTCCTCCCGTCTCAATATTGGGGCAAGGCTTATCTCATGGACGGGCATCCCGACCGTTTCCCACGCTACGCAGTGAGCAACACTGTCTGCCGCCCCAATGCCGAGAAAGTAAAGCAGTTCAAGGGATACAAGACATACGACGACCGTGGGACTGGCCAATTCGTGGAACCCTTGCCCCTATCTTCCGGCCACACCATGATACTCGCACCCGATACCCCCGAACGCATGGTGAAAATCACATCAGACTCTTGCCTGTACCTCTACGACGGGCGCATGTTGGCACAGAACGGTTGGTTCGTGGTCCGTAGCATCCTGCCAGCCGGTAAGACGGGAAAGGTGCTGACATGGACAGTGGAACCGAACGCCGTCGAAGGATGGATAAGAAAGCCCAACATCGGTTTCTCCCAAGTGGGCTACTTGCCTTCACAGCCCAAGGAGGCCGTCATCGAATTGGACAAGAACGACAAAGTCATCCCCCAGGCATCCATCTGGCAAGTGAAAGCAGACGGGACGGAAGCCGAAGTATTCAAAGGGAAAACTGCCGTATGGGGGCCTTATTACAAATACAATTACATCAAGTTCGACTTCTCCGAAGTGCAGGAACCGGGAATCTATTACATCCAATACGGCAACGAAAAGACCAACAACTTCACCATAAGCCCAAACGTGTACGACCACATCACGGACGCTACCACCGATGTGTGGATTCCCATACACATGAACCACATGACCGTCAACGAAGGTTACCGGGTCTGGCACGGCGAGCCTTTCAAAGAAGGATACCTGCAGGCACCGCCCCACACCGACCATTTCGACATGCACTGGCAGGGAGCTACCACCGACACTCGCTATAAGGCATTAGAACTGATTCCGGGACTGAACGTAGGGGGGTACTTCGATGCCGGTGACTTTGACATCGAAACGGGTGCCAACATCAACGTCGTCCAGAACCTGGTCAGGACATGGGAACTTTTCAAGCCGTTGCGTGACGAAACATTCGTCAGCGAACAGCAACGCTACGTGGACCTCCATCGTCCGGACAGCATACCAGACATCATCCAGTACATCGAGCACGGGGTGTTGAACCTCTTGGCACAGGCCGAGAACATCGGACACATGTCGCAGACACTCTCCAACTCCGTGTTGGACAACTACCACCATTTAGGAGATGCCGCAAGCATCACCGACGGATTGCACTACGACCCCCGCCTGGCTCCCTACGAAAAATCGGCTGACGGGAAATCGAGTGGCACACCGGACGACATGTGGGCCTTCACAAGCCGCAACCCACGCATGGACTTCAGGGCGGCCACCATGTTTGCTGCCGCAAGCCGCGCCCTAAAAGGATACAATGACGACTTGTCGGAAAGAACCTTGAAGCAATCCAAAAGACTATTGAAAGAAGCCACGGAACTCATGTCGGAAGGATCACAAAAGGACAAAAGGCAGAATGTCGGCGGCGACATGGCCACAAACCTGCAATTATACGCCTCTACCGGTGAAAAACAATACTTGGATAACTTCACGCAAGGAATCTGGATGGCACTGGAACACAACTCCAACCGTAACATCATGACGGCCTTGGAAGCCATCCCCTACATGGACGCGTCTTACAAAGAAAAGCTCCGACCTTATGTTAAGAAATACAAAGAATACCTCGACAGCCAAGACGAGGAGAATCCTTACGGAGTGCCCATCGGCCGGGGGAACTGGGCCGGAAACAGGGGAATTGTCGATTTCGGTATCTCGGCCTGCTTCGCCAACAAATACTTCCCCGACATCATCGACAACAGCTATGCTTTCAAAGTGGCCAACTGGCTTTACGGTTGCCACCCTTACCACAATTATTCTTTCGTGGCCACCGTCGGAGCCACTCGCCCCAAAGCCGTCTTCTATGGCAACAACCGGGCAGATTTCTCCTTCATCCCAGGCAACATGGCTCCCGGCGTACTGTTCCGGCAACCCGACCATTTCGAGAATTACGACGATTGGCCATTCCTCTGGGGGGCAGAACGAAGGCACCATCGCCGACAACACAAGCTACGTGATTTTCGGCCATGCTTTCAAGGACCTGCTGCACTGACTCACAACCTTACGGTTCTAATGGAATAAAATGTAAAAAACAAGGAAGATATAATATTTTCCACATTAATACTGGTTTTCAATTACTTATATCAGAAAAATCGTTCTGCGCCAAATAAAAAATCATTTGGCGCAGAACGATTTTCCGTTGTGCTGAGAACGATTTTCAAATCTCAGCACAACGGTTTCAGGCTTTCTGCCGTAAACAACATTTACCAACCGGAAGCCTCATCCCATTCAAAAAAGCACCCATTTGCAACGGTCTGAGAACTCCTGTCCATCCCGATTCCCGAAAGCCTCCACTTGGTTCTCCCCGTGCTTCAAACCTACCTTCCTCCAGATGCAAACGCTTCCGTCGCGCTCCGGACTGCCGCAATCCTTCCCGTTCACTTTCAGGCGGACGGTCTCGCAATTCGTGTAGACCTTGACATCCGTCAATGAATCCCGACGGGCCACGTCCCTCCGGCTGGTGATATGAATCACCGGCTCTTCCGACCATTCCGACCGATAAAAGTAGAAAGCGTCCTTCCGTATCTTACGGTCGTAAGAGACCAGTCCCTTGTCGTTCATCCCCGGCATATCACCCTCGTTGCGCGACGCACTGGCAAAATCGAACATGTTCCAGACGAAAGAACCCCACGCGAAACCGCAGTGCTTGATGGCATCGTAAGTCTGTTCGTGCACCGTGGCCTGCCATTCTTCGGGATGGAACACCCCATCGGCCTTCGGTGTCTTCTTTCCCGTCTGCCAATGGTGCCACACGTTTGCACCGGCTCCATACTCGCTCACGGCGATGCCTTTTCCACCGCCCTTACGGTTCCAACGCTCCAAAGTGGATTTCATTTCCGAAGGCTCCGCCCAATACCAACCGGGATAAGTGTTGAACGCCAAAAGGTCGGGCACGGTGTTTTCCGACCGACCCTCCACATTGGAGGCCAATACGGTCAGCCGTCCCGGGTCTTCGCGGTGGGCCACGTCATTGAGTTCCGAAATCAATCCTTCCACCTCGCCCTTGGACAGTTCGTTCGACAAGCTCCAACAGAAGATGGAAGGGTGGTTGAAATTCTGCCGGATGAGTTCCGTCAACTCCGTTTTCATGTTCTCCGTGAATTCCGGGGTGTCCAAGGCTTTGCCGACCAAAGGAATCTCGGCCCAGACCCACATGCCCTCGCGGTCACACAAAGTGTAAAACTCGTCCGAATGCGGATAATGTGCTAGCCGGATGCCATTGGCACCAATCTCTTTAATGAGTGACATGTCCTCCCGGTGGTCGGCCGAAGAGATGGCCCAACCCTTGTCCGGACGATCCTGATGGCGGTTCATTCCTTTTATCTTATAAGGCTTCCCGTTCAGGATAAAACCTTTTTCAGCGTCCACACGGAAAGATCTCAGGCCGACATACTGCGACAAAGTGTCCAACACTTCCTTGCCACGACTCAGCTCCACAAAGACACGGTACAGGTAAGGTGATTTACGCCCGTCCCACAACATGGGATTGTCCACTTTCAGCCGATTCGTAAAATCGAGCCGTGCCTGTCCTTCCACGGCTTGGGAGGTTGTGGCCGTCGCCACCAGTTTACCGGCGGCATCGAACACGTCCGCCTTCACGGACAATTCTTTCACCCGTTTCAGTCCGTTGTCCACTTTAGTGACTACCGACAAGTCCGCACGTCGCTCGTTGACCTGTTGACTGACATATACCCCGGAAGAAGCATAATCCAAAGGCGTGATGCAAGTCTTGGGCAATAGGAGGAGCGAGACAGGCCGGTAGATGCCGCCAAAGACGGTGAAGTCCCCCTCCAACGGGGCGATGTTCAACTCCTTACGGTTGGACACGGCAACCTCCAACAGGTTCTCGCCGGCATGCACGTAGGGTGTGATTTCAAAACAAAAGGCATTGAAACCTCCCACATGTTCTCCTACCTCCCGTCCGTTGACTTTCACTTCTGCCTTCTGGCTCGCCGCCTCGAAACGCAAAAAGATACGTTTTTTCATCATCGCGGACGAAACGGACAAGGTGTAACGGTACGTGCCGTCGCCCCTGTAATAATCGGGTGACGTGCCGTCTTTCGCATTCCATGTGTGGGGCACGTCCACTTGCTCCCATACGTCTTCCGCCTCATCCCTATCCAGACGGAAATCCCATTTCTCACTCAAAAAACTTTGCTGTCTGAGCTGCCCGGCCACAGGAACGGACAGGCATGCGCAAAACATCGCCAAGGCCACGGACCTTACTTTTAATACATTCATCGGTTCTAAAAGGTTAAGTTGCATATACAAAATGATGTCAAAGATAAGGGCCATCATCCTGCCGGGCACCATACATTCCCGTAATAAAATACGATTTTTGCGGCAAAAAGACTTTTGAAGCCGTCTTCTTCCCTCTTTTCGGAAGTTTTTCTTAGTTTTGCAAAAGGAATGAACAGCCACAGCCTTACTCTTATGAAACAAAATACATCCTTCAAAATCGCCTGCGGATACTTTTTATTGATTTGTCTCCTGTTGGGTTCCATCTATTATATTTACCACCAAACCTCCTCACTGGCCCGGATGTCCGGCAATGAACAGACGTTGGCAGAACGCCGGAAAGTGACCCACCAACTCGTCAGCCAACTTTATGAAACGGAAAACATCGGCCAGGCCGTCCATTTCGGCCGTTGGGAGGCATACCGCAAATACGTGCAATCCATGTCAAACGTACAACAGACCATATCTGCATTGGACACTTTATTCACCGATTCCCTGCAAAAGGCCCGGCTAGACACACTGTCTTCCTTGCTGACCGGCAAACAGGAAAACATGAAACGGTTGGTATTGACTTTGGAGAACAACTCCGCCCCGCAGATTTACCAACACCAAATCAGCCTACTTGTCAAAAGCCAGGACACCGTCATCCAAAAGCCGCATATTACCCGGCAAATCATACAGAAAGACAAATCCTACACGGTGAAAGAACCGAAAAAGAATTTCTTCCAACGGTTGGCTTCCGCTTTCCATAAACCAGAAGCGGACACTACCGCCGTGAAACAAACCGTGCAAATCTTGGAAACGGACACCATCCATCAAGAATTCAACGCAAGAGACACCCTTGCACATATCCTGGACAGCATAGAAAGCAGCATGAAACAATATAACAGCCGACGGCGGCAACGCATCAACGCGCAAGCGGAACGGCTTTGGTACACGAGCCTCGAACTTAACAACCGCGTCACGCAACTCCTGGAAAGCATCGAGAAGGAAGAACAGCAACGGTTGGAAGAAGAAAGCCGGAAAGCCTATATGGTGCGGAAACAGGCAGCCCTCACGACCGGACTCATCGCCACGGCTGCCATCCTTTTAGCCATTGTCTTTTTCGTCATCGTATGGCGTGACATCACCAAAAGCAACCATTACCGCCACGAGTTGGAAAAATCCAAGAAAAGAGCCGAAGACCTCTTGGTTTCCCGCGAGAAATTGATGCTGACCGTGACACATGACATCAAGGCACCGGTAGGTTCCATCATGGGGTACACGGAACTCCTGGTTCCCTACGTCCGGGAAAACCGCCCCAAAAACTATTTGGACAATATCCGCAGCTCGTCCGAACATCTGCTCAGCCTCGTCGGTTCTTTGTTGGACTATCACAAACTGGAAGCCCATAAAATGGATTTGCACCCAGTCAGCTTCAGTCCGGACGAACTCTTACGCACCATAGCCCAAAGCTTCTTGCCCATGGCGGAGAAAAAAGGATTGGCACTGCAATTCGAGACCTCTCCCGAAACCCGACGGACCTATACCGGCGATGCTTTCCGCATCCGGCAGATTACGGACAACCTGTTAAGCAATGCCCTGAAATTCACACGGCAGGGGCATATCCTCCTTCGCGCCAAAATGCACGGCCGCCTGCTTTGCATCACCGTACGCGATACAGGATGCGGAATGACTGCGGAAGAACAACAAATGATTTTCAAGGAATTTACCCGCCTGAGCAGTGCACAAGGGGAAGAAGGGGTTGGTTTGGGACTATCCATCACGCTGAAACTTGTACAACTCCTTCAAGGAGAAATCCATTTGGAAAGTACTCTCGGAAAAGGCAGTTCCTTCTTTGTCACACTCCCCTTGCAACTCACCCACAAAAAACAGGTTCCTGTCGCAGAAGCCCCTGCCACCCTTGAATCCGTAGAGCGTCCTCTCCATATATTGCTGATTGACGACGACCGTATCCAAATGCAGCTGACCCAAGCGATGTTGCAGCAAATCCAACCGGAAAAAGCGGATTGGGAGATTGTTTCCTGCCGAACGCCGGAAGAAGTATTCCACCGGGTTGGACAATGCCGTTTCGATTTGTTGTTCACAGACATACAAATGCCGTCCATGAACGGCTTCGAATTATTGAAGAAAGTACGAGCACTGAATCCTCCCGCCCACGCACAACTCCCTGTGGTGGCCATCACGGCACGTAACGACATGCAAGAAGCGTTTTTCAGGGAACACGGGTTCGCCACCTGCCTTTACAAGCCATTTAACCAAAAAGACCTGGCTCAAGCCATCCGGAAGGCACTCGGAGAAGCCTGTCCAGAAGTAAAAGAAGCACCAGGGAAACCCGAAGTTGCGCCATCCCAAACGTCGCCCGCCATCGACCTTGAACCGTTGACTGAATTCGCCGGAGACGACCGGAACGCCGCACAGGAAATCCTGAATACCTTCCTACAAGAAACCCTCCTGCATGCCAAAGCGTTCAAAAAGGCTTACGAACAAAAGGATAAGGCCGAAATATGCAGGATAGCCCATAAATTGCTTCCTACCTTCACCCTTGTGGGCGCTCCCTGCATCAAAGCATTACGGACTTTGGAACAACAACGGGATGAACAGGTATGGGACGACACGGACAACGTCCCGGCACAAGAAGTCATCGAGTCTTTCCACCTCATCGTCCGTGCCCTGAAAGAAAAGAATGGCAGTGGACCTGCACATCAGCATGAATATTAAAACATTTAAAAAGCCGCCCCGCATATACTTTCGTACTGCAAAAGGCATTATCTTTGCGTCAACTTAATCCGATAAAGACCACATGGCAGCCATTCTCATAGTAGAAGACGACTTGACGTTTGCCACCATGCTTAAAACGTGGTTGGGCAAACAAGGATTCCAAACCAGTACAGCCGGAGACTTATCCAAAGCGCACAAGTTATTGGAACATCAGTCGTATGACCTCATCCTGTCGGACCTGAGGTTACCGGAAGGCGACGGCCTTTCCCTGCTTGACTGGATGCAAAAACACGGCCTTGCCGTTCCTTTTATCGTCATGACCAGCTATGCCGATGTCCAGAATGCCGTAAACGCCATGAAACAAGGGGCATGCGACTACATTGCCAAACCGGTGCAACCGGCCATGCTTCTGGACAAGATAGAGGATGCCTTGTCCGCGTCTTCTGCAACCCGCTCCAAAAAAGATACGGCTCCCGAAGAGGTTCAAGCTGATTCCGAATCCCACCCGGCTTTTCTGGAAGGGAAAAGCGAGGCGGCACGCCAACTTTACAATTACGTGGCTTTGGTGGCCCCTACACCGCTTTCGGTACTCATCAACGGTGCCAGCGGTACCGGAAAAGAATATGTGGCCCACCGCATACACCAATTAAGCAAGAGGGCTGACAAACCCTTTGTAGCCATCGACTGTGGAGCCATGCTCAAAGAACTGGCGGCTTCTGAGTTCTTCGGCCACGTGAAAGGTTCGTTTACGGGTGCCGTGGCCGACAAAACGGGAGCTTTCGTAGAAGCCAACGGCGGTACTCTGTTTCTCGACGAAGTGGGAAACCTGAGTTATGACGTGCAAGTACAACTCTTGCGGGCCATCCAAGAACGCAAAATACGTCCGGTGGGTTCCAACCAGGAAATAGAAGTGGATGTCAGGCTCGTCTGTGCCACCAACGAGAACCTGCAACAGGCCATCGCCCGTGGAGAATTCCGCGAAGACCTCTATCACCGCCTGAATGAATTCACCCTGCACATGCCTTCTCTGAAAGACCGGGGTGAGGACATCCTGCTATTTGCCAACTTCTTTCTGGACCAAGCCAACAAGGAATTGGAAAGGAATATCCTTGGCTTCGACGCCCCGGCTTCGGAAGCGTTGCTCAATTACGCATGGCCCGGTAATTTACGTGAATTGAAAAACCGGGTGAAACGCGCTACTTTGTTAGCACAAGACCGCTTGATCCATAAGACCGATTTGGGAGAATTCAACACCATAAACTGTGGCGAAGAAGAACTCCCCACAGCAACTCCTTTCGCCTTACATGATAAAAATACCGAGAAAGAGCGCATCCTGCAGGCCCTGCAAACTGCACACCACAACAAAGCGCGTGCCGCACGTCTTTTAGGCATAGACCGCAAAACCCTCTACAACAAAATCAAACTCTACGATATTCCACAATAAAAGTGTGGAATTCTTCCCCACCCTTCCCCATATTCCACACGTCCGCTTTTGAGCATTCCGCCTCCCTGCGAGCGAACAAACAACTCATAAACAAAGACTTACATATTTCTTTCTTTTTCTGGCACGCCCCTTGTCCATTAGTCTGGCAGATGACAAGATAAAACAGTCAAACCATTAAATAAAACAGAAAGCATTATGAAAAAGTTATTTGCAACAGCCTTGATGGCTATGAGTATGGGAAGCGTTTTTGCACAGGGTAACATCGCAGCAAACGACACCGTTAAGACAGATACCACAAAGAACTGTCCTGCAAAAGATTGTTCCAAATCATTGGCAGCCCTCATTTCCAACGATACTGTAACCACAGACAGCACCAAAGCCAAATTAACCGCCATGTTGGCGTGCGTAGCTATGAATGATACGGTAACCACCGACTCCACAAAATCCGCTCCGGCTGCATTAGTAGCACAGAACGACACAGTTACGACGGACAGCACAAAAGCTCAACCGGCCAAACCGGCAGCTTTAGTAGCCATGATTGAGGAGAAGGATACGACTCAAACCAAAGATGCAAAAACAACTCCTTCCACTTGCGACAAAAAAGCAGGAGAGAAAGCGATCCAAGCATTAAACGCCATGAGAAAAATCACCGCCTAACCACACTGATTTTTCTCATTTTAAAAGAGGAGAACGTGCCCGCGTTCTCCTCTTATTTTTCCTCTTCCCCAGTTTGCTTTTCGGTCAGATACTTCCAGTAACGCACCGGCATGTCTTTCCGGTGCTTACGGGGATTCAAGCGTTCCTTAATACAAATGGCCTTGAAATACGTCCGCCACATCTCCTGATACCACATTTCATCCTCGTCCCGCATCGCTTCGCTCAAGCGTCCGTCCGGCAACCGGAAAACCTCCGCTCCATCTTCAAAAGTAACACGTACGGACTTATGCCCGGCATGATAGTAGCCATACCGGCGACACCGGTCGTAAATCAGCCAACATTCTTCCGAAAAACGGTCACTAAAATGCGGAACGATTAAAGGCAACACGTCATAGTCCGGCTCAATCAGGGCAAAATAAGTCCCATCGGCAGTTTTCTGGAAGCGCACGAATTGCATCATGCGAAGACGTTCACAACGTACCTTACGATAGGTATTCGTCACAAAAAGCACATCCGGATCTGCAAAATTCGTTTCAATGCTTTGCCCGGCCTTCACGGCTTTGCATACATACCGAAACAAAGGTAAGTCCAAATCCGGCAGTTCGGAAAAAAGACTGGTCGTCAGGCAAGCCAATGCAGCGGATGAAAGTTTCCGTTGCAATGCCCGAAACACTCTTCCGGCTTTTTCCTCGTCCGTTATCACCCGATGTACGACCGCAAAAAGAGGAGGCGTATCCTTTTCTCCGATAATCGCCACAGGAAACTGGTGACGGTAGAATGCATCGAACACCGCTGTCAGCAAACCGTCCCACGTACGGTCGTACACGAATACACTATCCTCTGTCATACTCCTCATGCAGGTTCCTCCTTAAACAGCAACGTCAACTGCCCGTCGTTCTGTTTCTTCCGGCTTTTCGACTGCACCAATAAAGAACGGACTCGTTCGGGATAAAGCTCATTCACTCCCTTGGCTTCCAACTCCCCACAGGTTATGAAATACTGGGCACGCTTCATCACGCATCCCATTTTCTTCAAATCAAAACTCGTCAAACGTCCGAAACGTCGCGAACAGACAATCAGACGGGCCGACTTTACCCCAATACCGGGCACCCGTAAAATCCGTTCATACTCCGCACGGTTCACATCCACGGGAAATTGTTCGGGATGCCGAAGAGCCCAAGCCAACTTCGGATCCACCTCCAAATCCAAATCAGGATGCGTTTCATCCACAATCTCTTCCACTTTGAACTGATAGAACCTCATCAACCAGTCTGCCTGATACAAACGGTTTTCCCTGACCAACGGCGGTTGTTTCAGAGCCGGAAGGCGAGGGTCGTACGTATTCACTGCCACATAACTGGAATAATACACGCGACGCATGGTAGGCCGACCGTATAATGCGGACGAAAGGTGCAAAATATCCCGGTCGGACTCCCCTGTTGCCCCCACAATCATTTGCGTGCTTTGTCCTGCCGGGACGAAACGCGGGGCATGCCGGTGCTTCTTACGTTCCTCCGCACTTTCCAGTGCACCCTGCTGTATATATCCCATCGGGCGGTAGACACTCTCATGATCTTTCTCCGGTGCCAACAACTTTAGCGAAGCCTCATTGGGAATCTCTATGTTCACACTCATACGGTCTGCATACAAACCCGCCTCGTCCACCAACTCACGACTGGCTCCCGGAATAGTTTTCAAATGAATATATCCATTAAAGCGGTGCACCGTACGCAAGTCTTTCACTACACGCACCAAACGTTCCATCGTATAGTCGGGATTCCTCACCACACCGGAACTCAGGAACAATCCCTCGATATAATTCCTTTTGTAGAACTCCATCGTCAGGTCTACCAATTCCGATACGGAGAGTGTGGCACGGGGAATATCATTCGTACGGCGGTTGATACAATAAGCACAATCGTAAATACAATAGTTCGTCAGCATGACTTTCAGCAAGGAGATGCAACGCCCGTCCTCGGCAAAACTATGACAAATGCCTATGCCTCCCACGGTATTCCCCACTCCGCCTTTCACGTTACGCCTCACCGTACCGCTCGAAGAGCAGGACACATCATATTTGGCCGACTCAGCCAATATCTTCAACTTCTTGAGCGTATCGTCTTTCATACCGCAAACCACTTTTGTTTTTGCAAAGATAACCCTTTTCAGCAGATTAGGAAAAAGCCGCTCCGGGTTTTCATCCGAAGCGGCCTCGTTACGGCATGCCGTCAAACATGCCGGAGATTTCCTCTCATGCTACCACAACTCCCATCCGTTGTTACGGTTCACGTCGCCTTCCAAGTAGATGTCACTCGGATCGTTGTCCACCTTGATTCCACTTTCGGCCAATATGCTAAATTTCACTTCCATCGCACAAACTTCACAAACCGGTGCTATATATTTCTTCTTCATCATATTACACTTTTAAATTATTCTACTACTACTTTTTTTGCATTCACCACATAAATACCCTTGGCCAAACCTTGTGTAACTTCCGCGAACGGAACTTGGCTTTTCACCTTGACTCCGCTGAGCGTATAGACATCCACCATCTTGGGGTTGCCTGCCTCCACACCGTCTATGGCGGTCACACCATCCAACGAAATCACACGTTGGTTCACGCCTACCGTCCCGATGTATTCCGGCATTTCGTCCATATTGAAATAGGCACGGTTTGCACCGATATGACCTCCTGCACTACCGACTTTCTTCACGGTATTGTTTGTAAGGAGGTACATGCCTTCAGACACGTCTTGCCCCTCAAAGGACCCCATCAAACCGTTTGCCCCTCCGGCCACAGCCACAGCCTTTCCACTGTACGCAACTATAAGCTTGTCGGAAGTCGCACTGAAGATATAAGGCACTCCGGCTTCAAGGGTTGTCACTTGTTCCAATACGATGGACTGGGGCTGCCCTTCTTTCATCACCTTACCGGCCACACTGAAGAAATCGGCACCAACCATGTCTTCTGCGGCCACGGTATAGGGAAGACAAATCGTACCGTAATCGCCTGAAGCGACATTGCGGACATAACCATCAACGATAGGCATCGCAACAGTATAACCATCTGCATATCCGGATTTTCCTATATTTGAAGTGGCATAATGTTTAAAATAACCACTTGTGCTATAAACAAAAGAGCGGTTTCCATTTAGCCATGCATTATCTGCTTCACTCCAAGTCCAAGTAAATTTCACCGTTTCGATAGTCAAATCAGTTTCACCATCCTTCCCGGTCAAATACTTACCATCGGGAGTCGTTATTATTGTTTTATCCTCACTTATATTCCATAAAATATTCTGCAACCCAACATTCACCACACGATTATTCAAGATTTCCACTTGTTCTGCAGCCAAAGAATTGTTTGCAGAACCTTCTTCTGCCTTCATGACATAATACAATCCCTTACTCTTGGCCACTAAAGCTTGCGGTTTTGGTTGAGCTGCCGGGTCTACAACGTTCACGATACAAGTTGCAGTCGCACCGGTAAATTCATCATTTTCGGCGACAGAGGCTGTAATCATTACCGTCCCGGCCTTGTTTCCCGCCTGAACCTTGCCCTCGCTGTCCACTTTGGCTATTTCTTCATCCTCAGAAGAATAAATAATCGGGGATGTAGAATTCGTAGTAGCCTTGATGATTAAGGATTCACCCAAGTTCA
>UMHI01075286.1_pt1 | contig 20644 bp, 47 predicted proteins | sample 1965481 | NCBI WGS metagenome assembly UMHI01 (sample SAMEA4836093, study PRJEB28245) | human gut metagenome | biome: gut microbiome; material: fecal sample | place: Denmark | collected 2008 | reverse complement strand
TCATCTTCTCTAATCTTATCTTCTCTAGGCTACATTCTGTTGACAGTTTGTATACAGATTTTATCACGTTAATACAATGATGTGGATTGTGCCCATGTGCCCCCATGTGCCCGGCAGCCCTATATATTAATAAATATATATAAGGGCTCAGGCTCTTAATCTATGACAGTAAATTTTATAATAATATACGATACATAAATAACTTAAAGACATGGGATTAAATAAGATACATTGTTAAGATATTAACAGAACGACAAAAAGACCAGATAACGAATTGTTATTGGTCTAAAATTATAAGTGTGTGAGATATGCGGTTGTCAATGTGCTATTTGCGATACTGCCATGAGTTAGTCGCCCTCGCCCGTCTATGATATTATCAGTTAGCCGTGGATTTGTCAATGCTTAAAATACATCAGTATACTATCTGATACATTGACAATCAGCCTTAAATCATGTATGCTGCGAGAGCTGGAAGTGCTGACCGTTAATGTCGCTTGGTATCGTTATTAAATCGGTCGTGACTTGGCAGGGGCCATTATTATTTAATTTAATAGGCACTTTACAGCAGAAAACGAACCGGGAAAGTTCTTAACCTCGCCCGGTTCGTTTTTTTAACGCTCAAAATATTTTAAATCGCTATACAGCATTTCAGCGTCGCGCTCGTCCTCGCACTGGTCAGCGGTACATCTTATCAGCGTCGCCAGCTCATCCACGAAGTGCTGCGCTCCCTCGTCTAGTATCCGCTCTGCCGTCAGGCCGAAAGCCCAACTCACATCAAGTCCACCCTCGGCATTGTCGCAAGATTCATACCAGTAGCCGCAGCCCTCCGTTGTGCTGTAGAAGTGATATTCATTAAGCCCGCCCCATTCTCTTGTATTCTCTGCAAACTGTAAACAACTATTAATGTACTCTTTAACTGTCATGAATTTATTCCTCCCAAATTTTAATTTTTCGTGCAACAAACACACGTTCGGAAATTCTTATCTTCTCCCTTCCGACATCATTATAATAACATATCTCTATCACTTTTGCAAGTGATATTTTATTTTTTTTGCAATTTCTTTTTCAGTTCCAAATCTTCCGGACTCTCTACATATATAAAGATGTCTTTCGGCTGCATATCCAAAAGCAGACAAAGATTATTAATGCTCTTTGCATTTATATTTGTGTCCTCACGTTTTATTTTTTTGAGCGTTTCTTGACTTAACAATCCGCTTGTTTTAGCCATGTAGGAGTTAAAGCCGATGCGCTCCAACGCGTCCCCTACATCAAATCTGTATTTTAGCATTGCGTACCTTCCTTTCTATATAGATTTTCTTAAATCAATCATACTTTTCCTATCTGGAAAAGTCAAGAAAAATATTTCTAAAAAAAGTGATATTTACTATTGACTGTCACTAAATTTAGTGATATGATACAAGCATCAAATGAAGCACAGAAAACAAAAAAGGCGGTCACTCCTACCAAGAACGAACCGCCACCAATCAAAAAAGAAAGGTAGCTATATTATAGCACAGGTAAAAAGAAATGAGAAGAACAAACAGCAAAGAAACAATGGAAGCAATTAAAAACGCAATCATGGAGAGTTACGAAGCAGCAGAGGAATATTACACATATGACAACAAGGAAGCAAAGACAGACTACAACGACATATGCAAAGACATTTTAACGGCTTTTGAGAACGAGAAAGTTAAATATGATTGTCAGTATAGAGCCGGAAGAATTAGTAAATATTCTTTGTTTTGCGACTGGATGGCAGGACTTCCTACAGCTTTCCCTATTTCTGATGATATTTTTCTTGGCTCTGCCGTTGATTGGCTTGCTGATATTTTAGACGAGACAGAAGAGGAAAAAGGCAGATATACAGAGGATAAGGCAGAAGCGACAGCATGTAATCTGCTTTACAGAGAGCTTACAAAACACGCTGCAAAAGCAAAATAATTAATTAGCAAGGTTGGCGCTTCCGGGGTTCGATTCCCCGGCTTGCTTTTACCGGGAAACTGGAAAAATTTGAATATGGAGGACTTGAAAATGGGAAAAACAAATATTGATATGTGGTATGGTGACAAGCCGGAACAGGTGACAGGATTAGACATATATTTTAATGATTTAGGCGGGTTTTATTCCGGAAATCTTCGCATTTTCGGGAAAATTGTTGGTGATTATTACGCCGACAGCGTACAAGACATAGAAAAAGCCTTTCCGCACCTTGCGAAAAATATTGAAAACTGTTTGAATTAGCCGCCGCAGAGGATGCCCGCCGGACCGATACCGGCGGCGGTTCTCCCCTCTTTATAGGGGTATTAAAATTTTAACATTATAAGGAGGACGAATATGGGAGAAATAATACAGTTTTCCGTTAAGAAGAGCAATGGATATTACAATCTTACTGCACTGCCTATCTGAAAACGCGGTATGCGATTTCGTGGGAAAGCTGTTTGGATTAAGGCAATCACCGAAGGCGGCGCACTGCCGGGGTTCGATTCCCCGGGTTGCTTTTCTCCCTTAGGGGAGACATTAAAAATACATCATTTTTTTAGGAGGCGTTTTATGATTAAAAAAATAATTGAAGAATTAACGCGGCTAGAGCGATTGGAGGAAATCGCAAATCGTGCTGATGCAGACTATGACCGCGAGCCTGAAAATGCGGCTTACGAGAAAGCATTTGATGATGCGTATAAAAATGAATACGCCGCGTTTATGGGCGTTGCTACAATGCTAACTACATGGCTTGGCATTGATATAGCCACAGCGCGTGCGATGGTAAACGGGAAGCGCGCGGAATTGTGGGACGTGTTAAAACGTGCAGCAATTCAAGCTTAAGTGACGACAGGTGCCAGCGTGGGCGGTTCGATTCCGTCCGTCACTTTTCAGCCGGTAAAATCGGCTAGATAATTAAATATATGGAGGTATTAAAAATGAGCTTTGAAAGAAGACTTGACATTATTAATTTAGGAGGATGCACAGCTTCGACCACTGAATTACTTGACACAATCGTGTCAAGTAACACTTGCGGGCGTGCTGTTTACGTCTGTAATATGCCTGAAAAAGAAGTTGAGACATTGATGTATGCAGTTATCGGACGCTCATGGGAATGCAGCCGGCACGTTTCAGTTGTTGCCGGATGCGACTGGATTTTCATTGAAAAAATACAGGAGGACGACAACAGGCTAGCTCGTTATAAAATAAATGATGAGGTTTCAGAAGAGCGAAAAAAACGTATTCTAGAGTTTTATGGTCTATAATTTGTTTGAAAAGAGAACTTTCAGAAGTTCTCTTTTTGTCGTTCCTTGACAAATTAAAATCGAAGTGCTATTTTATCATCAAGCGGACAACTGCACCCTTAATGAGCGGCAGCTTGTAACGTGATGCTGTTTGGTGGTCTGTTTGTTGTGCCTAACTTCGTTGTCATAGGCAGAGCCGGGCGACTTTGGGTGTGACATTCTACTGGTCCCGCTGTCATACAAAGTTGTTTTTGGCTCAAAAACAACACCAAATCAGAACCAAATTTTGACAAAATCGTAAATCGGTTTTTATATTTTGCGTTTCGGGTATAGGGGCGTACCAAAAATGTTGACCCGAAAATTTTAGGGAAATTTTTTGAAAAATATTGAGAATATTAGACAAAATGACACTAAATCGGAGCCAAATTTCGCAAGAATTTGACTTCGATTTTTTATTTTTCATTTCCATTGGTGGGGGCGATTAAAAATTTTTGCATTATTTTTTGACTTGATTCTGTGCAGTAAAAACCACAGCCTTAGCCGTATATATGCTTTGGCTAAGTTCGTATAGCATACGTTCCATGGTCATTTCCGGGTTAGTTCTCCGGATGTACTCTAATAACTGTTCTGCTGTCATACTGCCCTCCGAGATAAGCTTGACATAATATTATCAAGCAAGTAAATCAAATCAGTTCCGTACAAGCTTATCCAGTTTGCAAGGTATTCCTCCTGCTCAATCGGCATTGATACGCCATAGCTAAAACAAAACGCATGGCATAGTTCGTGAGCGATTACGCGTCTTAAATAATCCCCTCTAGGTGCTAGTGATACAAATATACTCTTGCGGTTCCAATCGGTCACAGCAAGGCTTGTAGTGCCGTCTGAACGCAATAAGTCGGGGCTTGAATTGTTGACGAATATTAAGTTCCAGTTAATGCCGTTGATTGTAAGCATGTTATACCTCACAATGGTAGGAGCATTTCTGCCCCTACCTCTAAAAATCAAATCTTGGTCATAAGCACTGACATCTTGCTTTTTAACATTGTGCGTTCCTCAGGTGTCATGTCGGTTAAAAGCTCCGTCATATCAGCGCTCAACTCCCTCATGTACTCGTCAAGCGACTGCATTTTCGCATCCTTGTCCTGCTGGGTGTTAGCCTTGTGCTGTTCCTTAGTCTCCATGTAATGCTTGCGGCTTATACCACTTCTGCCCTCACGCATATCACGTTCCGTAGAGCTGCCACTTCTCGGCTGGTCTATCATCCCCATGCGGTCTGACATGTTGGTGTAATACATTCTTCCCCGGCTCAATCTGTCCATGTCTCTCATGCGCTCCATGCTGTCATAATCCATATCTGTCATATCGCCCGGGTATCTGTGCCAGTATGGTGGCTCCTCGTAGCCGCGCCTGCCTACATAACTGCCCTTGCCCTTTGGTGCATACCTGCCAGTACGCATATAGCGGTATTCATCATAGTATCTTCTGCCGCCCTCTTCGCCATATTCATCCTCAAGAGCCTTAAGGAGTTCTTTGTTGTATTCTTCTTCCTCTTCGTCAGCTTTCTTCATAGACTTAACGATAACAGCCTTGTACTCTGCTTCGCACAAGTCCTTAATCATATCGACCGCTTCGCCCATTTCCTCTGTGTTGACATTCTCAACACCCTTATCAAGCTCGCATAAGGCTTTCTCTGTAAGACATTCAATCATTTTGTGGATTCTTTCAATGTGCATCTTCTCACCCCCCTACGCTTCACGAACAGCAATTAAGTTACTATTCTGTACTTCAATAGCCTGTGTAGATGTATTCTGCACTGCTACTGTACTGCAACAGCCGCAAGGTACATCAACATAGGCTTGTGCCGATACGTTAAATAAATTTTGAACTGCTGCTGGAGTGACTATCATCTTTGTAGACTGTAAAGGCTCTCCGTCTACTGCTATGGCAAGTGAAATCTCTTCAACCGTGCCGCCTGTAGGTATCTGAATGTTTCCACTATAAGATACTAAAAATCTAGCCTTGCACTGATTTGTAATACCTCTTAACTTGATAATTCCGCTTCCTTGTCTGTGGACTATACATTTACTACCGCATACCGGTGTTTCTGTAAATGCAACATCTTCTCCGGCAGCAACTGTTTGTAATGCGATTCCTGTAATTTCCATTGTTTTTACCTCTCTTTCTAAAAAATAAGGGCAAACCATACAAGTCTGCCCCATGCTCCCGACATCAATGTCGGTACCAACGTAATACTGCTTAGCAGACATAATCTTTCGAGTTTTCTTTCGAGTAGAACTCAAAAGCACCCAATCCGATTAAGATACTTGATTATTCAGTTGTTTAGCAGCCACAACCTGTATTGCATCCGCATCCGTAAGCATATCCGTAAAGGTTGCTTGCCGGGAATGATGGTACTGGTGTAGGTCTTACTGCGTCAATAATCTGATTTGTCTGTGCGCTCATGGCGGTAGTCAGAAGTGCGTTCTGTCTATCCTGTGAAGCAGCTCTGCGTAAATCATTGTTCTCTGCCTGTAATGTTGCAATCTTGTCATTTGTCAGGAAATCAAGGATAGCTCTCGTTCCTGCGTTCTGGCTGTCAATGATGTCTCTGGTGTTGTTATTCATTGTATTCTGTAAAGCGCAGGTGTTAGTTGCCATATTGTAGTTTACACCCTGAATGGCTTCTCTTGTCTCACAGCAACAGTTGGCAAGCTGTGACTGTAAAGCATTTGTATTCTGCATATTAGCGACTGTATCAGCGTTAATAGCCTGCTGGATGCCGTAGCCTGTCTGCATAATGTTTGTATTTATGCCATTAAAGCCTGTGAGCATACTGTTATTCATAGCGTAAAATCCATCGCAAAGTCCGTTGGAAATGCCGTCTAACTTGCTGATAACTGCCGAATTGTCGAAGCCTCTCTGAATATCAGCCTGTGTCGCATATCCCTGTAATGCTCCACCATTACCGCCAAATCCGCCAAAGCCACCGCCCCAGCCACCAAATATTGCAAAGATTACGACAATGAACCAAAGCCATCCGCCATCTCCCCAGCCATTGTTATTACTGTTGCCGTCAATGCTTGCTACAAGTGGTACACTGGCACAATTTGAATTAAACATATTAGTTACCTCCATTAATTTATTCATAAAGATGTCACCCAGGTAATTTGCAAAGACATCTAATATGCTACTAATTATTAAATCTGGTTTTTATCTGATTAAATACATCATCGGCATTTAAACCTTTTTCCTTGCACAAGTTCCTTGCAAGCTGTTCAATACCCTTAGTGTTTCCCTGTTGTGCCATGCCGATAGCGTTTTTAGCCATAGGGTTTGACATAATCTGATTATTCCCCATTATTTGCTGTATGAACTGTTGTGGATTGCCGCCACGTATCATTTGAATTAATTGCATTGGGTTCATCATGCCTCGTCACTCTCCTTTTTGCTTTGCGATTGCGAAGTTTTTCTCTGCGTCCCTAAAGCTACCTTGTTTTCCAACTGCTCAATCTTCGCCGATAAGTCATCAAAGCGTTGCATAATGCCTGCTGTGGCTTGTTCTGATAGGTCAATTTTGAGTTTTTCCGTATCAAGTGAAGTATTTACCGCTTGCACAGATTTATTGTCTATTTGGGGCTTATACACAATCGTCTTGATTAGTCCGTTAGCGTCCCAAGCCTTGACGTATATCTCCGACATATCCTGCTTAGGGAAGAATGCCATTGAGCCGTCCATAGGCACTTCATTAGCGTTGATGTTTTCGACAGACTGTACCATTCGCCCATTGATGCCTACTGGCTGTTGCTGATATGCTCCGGGCATCTGCACCGGCGGCTGTTCCTGAGGCTGATACCTTGCCGCCTGCATTTGCTGTAAGTATTGTGGATAACCTGTGTACTGCTGTGGATAATAGCTCGGAATGTTATAAGGATTATTGTATTGAGGACTGTTCATTTGCATTTTCTTCTTCTACCTCCTCGATAGCTTCGCCAACTGCGTGAATAATAAGAGATACCGTCATCAGGTCTGCTTTTTGAATTTCCTCTTTCGCGAAAATCTTCTCAATCACCTTATCTGACAACATCGGTTATCCCTCCTTTTGCTTATATTTTGGCATAAAAAAAGCCGCCTAAAGCGACAGCTTGGCGACATAAAAGCGACAAATGTTCAATTTTCCCTTTGAAAAAACGCGATAAATACAGCATTAGCACTAGCATACCGCCGTAGGCATGGCATACAGTAAGTGCTAAAAATTCTTTAACTGTATCTCAATATTGCCATTGACAATGATTATCTTGTCAATTATAGTTTTAAGTATCATATTTTTTTGTTTCTTGTCGATGCTGTCCCAAACATCGGCAAGTTTTTTTATTTCATCATATACGATAGTGTTCTTTTGCTTGACGGAAAAGTTTTTCCGTTCTTCCGATATATTCTCCTTAATCGCAGATATATTTGCTTCAAGCTCTTTAATCATGCTCAACACTGTGTCGTTGCCATCCGCATACAAGCCGTAAAGCCTTTTCAATTTCGCCTGTTCCTTGTCAAGCTGTGACTGCATAATATCAAGCTTTGTTTCCTTTTCCTTAGGCTTGTACGATGATAAGTCAAGCGATATTTTGAGCATTTCTTTCTCGACTTGCTCCTCTATATCGTCCGCCCATTCAAGCGAATTATTGCAGGCCGGGTTGTGGTTTGGCAGATAAGACATAGCCTTATTTCTCGACATGCAATATATCTTGTGCTTTCCATGTGTCCACTTCTGATATCGCATGGCACATCCGCACACACCACAATAACATAAGCCTGTCAATAGGTTTGGTTCAGTTATGCAACTTGCTTTATTGCAACTTCGAGATTTCCTCAACTGCTGCGCAAGTTCAAACTGCTCCTTGTTGAATATAGGCTCATGCAAACCTTGATATATCTTGCCCTTGTACGGTATCATACCAATATTTACTGGAGTTGTGAGTATCTGCCTAACAACTTTCTCACCTTTATACCCACATATTTTGCAGATTTTTATATCTGAATATCCCTTGATGTACAGTTCAAGGGCTTTGTTTGCCTGTACCTTGCGTTCGGGAATAGGAATCAAAATTCCGCTGTCCTTGTCATAACTGTAACAATAAGGCAGATTGCCACCGCCCATCCAGTAGCCTTGTTTCACTCGTTCCAACATGCCGCCACGCATACGCAACATCATTGTATTCTTGTCAAGTTGTGCAAATACCGCCATCATCTGAGTATACGCCTGTTCCATTGGGCTGTCGTAGCTTACGCTATCATGCACACACTTGAACTGTACACCGTTCGGTTGGAATATTTTCTCAATCATATACAGACCATCAATCATATTCCTTGATAATCTGTCGAGTTTAAAAGCCACCACACAAGATATTCTCTTGTGCTTACAGTCAGCAACAAGCCTTTGAAGCTCAGGGCGGTTCATATTTGCCCCGGTGTAACCATCGTCAACATACCAATCTGTCACAATCAGCTCATTCTTGGTGCAGTAGTCGAGAATATCTCTCTTTTGGCTTTCAAGTCCGTTGCCTTCTTCGGCTTGCTTCTCCGTTGATACTCTCATGTACGCAACACATTCCATTGTTTAACCTCCTCTTAAAAAAGAATGTGCCGTACTTATCGCGTTACGGCACATTTTACCCTTATGCTTACTGATTGTCAATTATTGATGCAATCAGCTCTTTAGTCTTGTCCGGCAATTTGATTTCGCCCGTCTTAATCTCCTTGCCGTTTCGTGTCACAATCACCATGATTACCCCTCCAATCTGCTGATTTTTGACTTAATTCTTTCCACTCGCCTGTTCACTGTACGATTGCATACCGATACTTGCTGTGCAATCTCCGTTATGGTTTTGCCCCTTGCAAGAAGTTTAAAAACTTCAATCTCTTCTTCTGTGAAGTTGGCGTTGTTAATAATTGCATCAAGCTCCGGCTTAGTCAGCTTCGACAGCTTCATAAGCCGTTATTCCTCCTATTCTCCCTCTTCTCTTCTCCAATTGAAATCCAAGCCGCACTCCTCACGCATCGTCTGTCTCATGTCGGCCCAACTCACATCGTCATCAGCAAGGCACTCAGCCTTGGTGTTGAATCTGTCAATGAATCTGTTTAGCCTTGAACGTCCAAAGTCAAACTCATCTCGGAGCGTGACTGCCGATAACAGGCATATTGAATCAACAACATTGTTTTTTATTCTTCGCGTACATGCTTCTAATTCTTCGTGCGATACTTCAAACGGAATAAATTCTGCGTTCCTCTGCTTCAATTCCTTAACCGCTTCGTCAATGCCGTATCTCTGTGCGATATCTAATATCCACGCCGCACCCGACATTCTGTATTCGTGTATCTTCTTGTCGCTCTTAGCCATTGTCTGTCGCTCCTCACATTCTTTCGCATTCCAGTTCATCAGTACTCACATTAAAGTACGTTGCTATCTTATCTAACGTATGCGGTCTAGGGTATGCCTTGCGACATAAATACTTGCTCACCTGTGCCTGAGACAAGCCCAAATCGCTGGCAAGTTTAAACTGCGATACCTTTTGCCGTGCCATAAGCACCCGGAGATTGTCAGCGAACCTCGTCATATTTTACTCCGTTTCCGACTGCATTTAGTCCATCTCTGTAGCCCTCTTCGTATGCTTCAATGATTGCATTGTTTTTGCTCGCTCCTACTATCAGGAATGTTGCCATAGCTGATAATATCGTGCCGGTCAAAAAAGCTATTGTCGCTGCCATCAATAGTTATACCCCCTCCATTTGATTTTGCACTCCTCGCATAGGCAGGAGCTTTCTGTGCGCGGCACTTTCCCGCACATAGTACACAACCCTTGTGCCTTAAGCCGCTTTCGTCGTGCCATAACCTCGTCTGATTTCTTGCGCCCACACAATTCGCAAGTTACCCTGCCCGGGCGTGCTTTCCTTGTCTTGCATATTGTACATAATCCTGCTTTCAGTGCTATTTTCCTTGCGTATTTAGTCATTTCACTATCAGCCTTCAAACAATTCTCGTACTTTGAAAGCTTGTAATTGTCTGGCAGTTTAGCTCCACAGTATGTACATTCATGGTTCGCCTTGCGTTTATAATATATTTCGTTAGCCGCCATCTTTATCTCCTTTCTGTATTATTTTTCGCTCCATCTCCTTGAATTGTTCGTCCGTATATCCTCTTTGCGAAAAGTGGTTAAACGTGTTCTTGGTTCTCGGCGTTGAGCTTTGAACAGCACTCATGCTCACCATCTTAGCCGGGTCATCTGTGTAGGCACCGTTAGGCTTAACACCTATCTGCGATTTCTCCTCCGTGTACAGTGTAGGCTTATATCTGTCCTTAGGTATGGTGTTATGTAGCCGCCAATGCTTAATTACAATGACGTTAGAGTTAGGGAACGTCAAAACATACCGCTTGTCAATCAATGTCTGCAAGTCCTCGCTTGACGCTTGACATTCCCTTGCAATCCTCTTAGGTGCATCCACAAAGCCATCATCATCCGCTCTCATGCACAAGTGAAAAAATAAACCCTGCGCCGATATTGGCATATCAAGGAACGCATCCGAATCTATTAACTTTTTTGAGAACATTCTCTTGTCTGCCATATTCCGCTCCTCTTTGTTTTCTATCTCACTAAATCTTCTAACTTAACTCCAAATCCGTCCATTTTCTTACTTTCTAAGAACGTATTCGTGTCAAAGAATACCAATGTATGATTCTCTTTATCGAATCCCATTGACACACCATTCCTTGTAAGACTACCTTTTAGCAAGTCAAGGACTATGGATATTTCCTGTTTTGTATCGTCTGTCATTCCACACCTCCGATAAAATCACTTAATCTCATTTGAGCCATTTCACAATCAAGTCTTTGTTTTGATGCCTTATAATAGCATTCGTCAAGTTCAAACCCAACAAATTTATGGTTAGTGTTATAGCAAGCTATCAAACTACTCGCACTGCCTACATGAGTATCAAGAATAATATCTCCGTCTTTTGCGTATCTGCTTAATAGCCATTCATATAGTGCTACTGGTTTTTGGGTTGGATGTATTCTTGAATCATCCGCTCCAATGTTTCCAAAATAAGGATAATCAAAAACCTTCGATGGTCTATCAAATGAAGTCCATGCAAACTCGCAATCTGAATAATTTTTTACAGGTTGATGTTTATACCAACATACAAAATCCCTACATGGAGGCATATTAAAATAATTTGCACCCCAAATAATCTGATTTTTGCTAACCCTAAACAATTCATCAAAATACTTTTCAGTCGGAACACTATTGTTAGGCTTTGCAGTATCTCCATATTTTTCTAACCTTCCTTTTGGATTTTCTAACCTTTTTATACCATACGGCGGGTCAACAATAGCCAAATCAAAATATTTGTCAGGAAATTCTTTCATTCCTTGCATACAATCCATGTTGTAATATCCAAAATCTAACATTTTCTTTTACCAAAAGGAAACCTCGGTTTTATGTCGCGACAACCTATTCCTTTCTTTGATTTTTAGTTAGTTACTGTGGTTTTCTGCCTGTTTGAAAATACTCGTCATAAGCGTCAACTGTATAGCGTATTTCAGTCATAGCTATATCAATCGTTACATCTTTTTTATCAAAGGCTCTTTCTACACAATCTTTAATTCTCATCATTAAAGCCTGTGCTATTACTATATTCGCATTGTTACTCATTCTGAATCACTCGCTTTCTTTTCTTTTAAAATCCTCGCAAGGCAAATCAAGCAAGCAACCGCATTTTTCGACTTCTGTAATTCCCCAATATGTCTTATATCTGTAAGAGTTTTGGCATTTAAAGCAGAAATCCTTACCATTGTTCAGCTTGCAACTTGTCTTTTTATCTTCCAACTTTTTCCCAAGGCTTTCATTTATTCTTTTGAGTTCTTCTACTTTTTCCTGTAGTTTCTCACAATCATCAATGAGTTTATTGTATTTCTTCTTACTTAAAATCTTCATTCTGCTTCGCTCCTTTCAGCTTTTCTGCTATCTGCTTTACTTGTCTTATGGCATTTTCCCAAGTTGCACCCTCGGTTGGTAATCCGCTTGACATAGCCATTCCGAAAAAGCGTTCGGTGATGTTAGCAGTCAAATCATCAACAGCCTTGTTATATTCTTCTTTAAGCAGTTTCTTTGAATTATCCATTTGAATATTGCTTGATTTAATTTCATTAAACCAATTTTTCTCCAGTGTTCTGTAATGCTCTATCAACTCAACTTTCTTAAGGTTTTTCAAATAAGAATCCGAAAATGTGTATGCACCAGTAGGAATATTGCTCATTCATCTCCCCTCCCCTACTTTCGTATCATCAATAATCTTGATTTTCTTGCCGCAGGCATTGCAGTAAACGTCAATACCTGTCGCACAACTAAGTCTCATTTTTCCGCACTCTGTAGCATAAACCGGAAATCCATAGGGTGTATGAGTAACATACCATTTGCACTGCTCATTTTCTTTATTGCCATTACTCATTCACTTTCACCCACTTTCAACAAATCCATAAACTTCTCATACTGTTTCTGCGACACCTTGTTGTGCTCTTTTTCTGGCTTTAAGCGGATTATAAGGTGCTTTTCTGCGATAGAGGATAATTCTCTTGCCAACACCTTTCTGCCTTGCTGTATGCCCTCTCTGTAGCCTTTAGCTGGGCGGTAATCGTCAATCTGTGCTTTGCCCTCGCCTTGGCTACCGCTCGTCTTGTTCCTGAGCTGATAGCCGTTGTCGGCGTATGCCTTGATGTAGTGCTGTTCCCACTTGTCAAGCTCATTCTGTGGGTAATGCAAAAATCCTATCTTCCACCCATAAGGATTCTCACTAAAATCATATAAACCATGTTTTTTCATGCTGAGGTCTATATGTTGAAACCCAACAAGATGTTGTGCCAGTCTGGTCAAGATATGTACTGCCTGTCCGATGTAAGCGTATTTGAAGCAGTTCTCGTCAACTCTTGTCAAGAAATAGATGCCGCTCTTCTCGTCAAGCTTAGGATTGACCTTTAACAGCCTTTTCTTATTCTCCTGCTCAATCGCCTTGGCTCTTGCTATGTTCTGATTATTCAAGGATTATCACCTACCTTTAATTTCTCCCCTATTTTGTCAATTTCTTCCTCAATAATGACAAACTCATAGGCTTCTTTCACGGCTTCAACTGTATCATCGACAGCCTTATTGTAAATGTCTTTAAGCAAAACTACTCCATCATTTTGCTCGTATTCTCTAAGCCGTTTTAAACTCTTTGCAATATCAACAAAAGTCTGTGGCTCCGCTTTGAGCTTGATGTTCTTGCTTTTCTCTTCGCAAAATGCTATCTGTTCGTCAAGTGTCATTTAGTCCTCACTTTCTAATAATTGTGGATTGTCAAATGTGTTGCCGATAACCTCTGCATTAACCATATTTATCCAATAACCTAAATCTTTTCTGCATCTTTTAGTATACTTGCCTGACCAGTCTACATAAAATCCAACATGTTCAGTTTTGGTGCTATCAAAGCAACTGTGATACCTGCCATATTTGATTTGTGCGTAAACATCACTAAATAAGTCTTTTACAATATCATTTTCGTAAATCAGCTCACCGTTCTTATCTTCCGAGCCTGTGCATCGGCAGATTGTGTCTTTATTTACCTTATACCAATTTTCAAATCCTAAATCTCCCTTAGTACCGCCTTTTGTAAACATATTACTATTATTTGTCGGAATGATAATTGCTCTATAACCATCTTCGGCATCATTTGACAATATAAGATTGCCTTGTACCCATTCTCCATTATCAACTTTTTGCTTTGAATAAATATCTATCGTTCATCTCTTCCACCTGCCTTTACTATCTCTATTGCTACGTCTCTAACAATGAGATTGTGGTTCATTGTTGTTCCGCCGCCAACATCTATGTTTGCGTTAAATGTCCATTCGTTAATTTCTTTTACAACCTTATCCACATTGTAGGCGGTCGGCTGTTCGTTAATAATTCCAATTAATGCCGTCTGCAACGCACAAGGACATTCTTCATCAGTTAATATAGTTCGCAATTTATCTGCATCAATCAGTCTCATTGTTTGTCCTCCTATTCCAGTGTCGAATAGCTTCTTCGTCAGTGAAAAACGCTTTCCCCATAGTAATATCGCACTCTTCGTTAGTACAGCCGACAGTTACTGTTCCATATTCAGTATTAAAGATTATAATTTCTGCTTTTCCACCACAAAACGGACACGGCTTTAATTCTTCACTCATTGTTTTCCTCACTTTCTTCTGACCAATCTAATTTTTGACCACAATCACAATATTTAGTGTTACGATATACCTCTTTCCCACAAGATGAACAACTCCAATGCTCTTCTTCGCAATCGTCAAGTTCCATGTAGTCAGGATTGCAATGCACACATACTGTCTCACCACAGACTTCGCAAACAACACCATTGTGGTAATCATAATCCCATGCGCAATCGTCTATTTCTCCGTTTTCATTTTTCTTCCATGTGTGTTTGCCATGCTTAATATATGTATGTTTAGGTTTCTTCGGTATCTGCTTTTCTCTCGCCGTCCGGCATTCTTCCAAAGTCCCAATCTTGCGATATTGACGCCAATCACTTAATGCTCCAAAATAATTGCTTTTCATATCCTGTAATTCTTCCGGTGTGCCGATTGCGCGGTACTGTTGTACTTCTTCAAGCGCCTGTATTGCAATAGTTAAAGCCTCTGCAAAACATTCCGTAAAAGGATAATCCTCATTAGTTGAATCCGAAAATAATCTTTCCAATGTTTCCATCGCTTCTTGTTCGTTCATGAAACCACCTTCTTACTCTTGTTAATTCTTGTAGTCTTACGTTTCTTCTTGCTCCCCACATATCTGCTGCCACCTGTTGGCTTGCCATAAATAAATGCACTCATGTTTCCATTCTTAGACTTCATCTTCTCTACCTCCCAGTGCTTCAATTGCCATGTTAATAGCTTCAATTCTTTTTTTGTTTATCATTGTAAGCTCTCTTTCCCTCGCTTTGCTCAATCCCAAGTAATCGCTACTGTATACTGCTATTGCATTTATTAGCAGTTTTTGTTCATCACAAAGAATTTCAATTGCTTCCCGAATGCCCAAATTATCTCCTCCTAGTTCAATCGCCAAAATTATATTCCTTTAGCCGCTTGCCTTTCTCATACGCTGTACATTCATTACCTCCCGGACACGGTCTTCTGTGCCCGGTTATCAATATGTACTGGCAGAATCTGTCGCCACCCTCAAAGCTTATACGGCAACTGTATTTACATGTGCTACATTTCTTTTGTTTCGCCATGCTGCCGCACCTCCTTAGTTGAACGGTAAACCTTCATCTTCTACACCCAATGGCAAATTCATGAAGCCGTCACTTGCCATTGCTGGAGCAGGCATATTCGAAGCCGGCTGGCTTGAACTGCTGCCGTTAGTGTTCTTACTCTCCGCAAACTCGTATTCCTCAACAACGACATCTGTGGTGTACACCTTATTGCCGTCCTTATTAGTGTAACTGCCAGTCTGAATACGTCCGACAACCGCAATCTTGGTTCCTTGATGAAGATACCGTTCAATGCTTTCTGCGGTTTTGCCAAACGCTGTACAACTTATGAAATCCGCCGTCTGCTGTTCACCCTCTTTCTTGTACTTCCTGTCAGCCGCAAGTGTGAATTTTGCGGTTGTAATATTTGCCGCTACACTTACTCTTATCTCCGGGTCACGGGTCAGGCGGCCCATCAAAATAACCTTATTCATCTACTTTTTCCTCACTTTCTTCTGCTCCCACATTGTCTACTGCAAGTGCTGAGAATTCGCCAAATTCGCATTCCTTTCTATCGCAACTCCAAACTGAGCACCACCTATTTTCTTTCTCACGCCAAAACATCACTAAGCCTTTCAAATCTGTATTCTGAATGCGACGTATCATGCATTTTGTATTTCCTCCGGCTTATCAATTTTCACAAATTCTATCACGAAAACGTAAGGATTCGCTTCCCATCCATAGCGGTCAAGGTCAGATTTCTTTATGGTGCTGTTCCAAATTTCGGTGAAATGCTCTCTCGCGGTATGTATGCTGTCATATTCATTCTCCGGGGAGTGAATAAATCCTCTGTCGTCTATCGCCCCTTCTGCTTTTGCTCCATCCTCAGTGACATCCTGTAACCGCTCCACTCTCACATCCGTAACCTTCAGCCAGATACGTGCAGCTTCTTTCGGCATATGAATTGATGGATGCCAGTGTATTCTCGTTGAAGTTGCCATACATCCATCACATCCCGGATGATTTCTGCAACTTGCTGGATAACCACCTGATAAGGTTTCACATGGATCTAAATAATCGCTGTCATAGTCCGCACGATAATAATATTTTCCACATTCCTCCGTCCATGTTTCCCGGACATACAGGATATCGCCCGGCTTATACGGTGAGCCTTGTTTCATAAAGTATTCTACACATATAGGACCGCTCCATTCTCCTTTTTTCAGTACATTCCAATATTCCGCTTTCTCATCAAATGGAATCGCTCCTTTTAAAATTCTCCTTGTACAGGTCTTCCGTCCGTCCAGAATCGCCCGAACTATCTCTGTATTAAACAATATTGGTTTTACGCTCATTCTTCATTCCTCCTTAATAACTCTGGATTGTCAAAGATATTGCCGATAACTTCATATTTCTTGCTATTTACCTCGCTAAGACCATATAATGAGACAGAATTAAGTTCTAACATCCAAGACCCCTCTTCATTATCCCAAACAACTCTGTATGAATTATGTTTATTTTTCATAATATCATTTTCGTAAATCAGCTCACCGTTCTTATCTTCCGAGCCTGTGCATCGGCAGATTGTGGATGGGTCTATCAAATACTCACCGCTATCATTAGCGATATAGCGTTCTCCACTTAAAAATCCAACTACCCAAGAACCATCTAAATGGTTATTATCTGGCAATACATGTATATGTTTTGCTTTAAATAAATATCTATCTTCCATATTTTTCCTTTCTAATACCTTGATATCTCTATCTCACTATTCAATACTGAATTAAGTTCCTTGCTAAGCAAATCAAGCTCACGCTTCACTAATGATTGTGCTTCATTTATCGCAGCTATCACAGATGTACTGTTTAATCTTTTATCCTTGATACCTAATGTCTTGCAATTCATGTATAGTGTTTCTCCACAACCGAATAGTGTGTGAACACATATATTTAATCTTTTGTTTTCACCTCTGTAGATAGTTCCTGTTTCAACCGGTTCTCCATATTTTGCATTGCTTATATACTTCATATTCTCTCCTATTCTGCTTCTGATTGAAGCCAATCCCTAACCTCTGACACTTTATGCATCGAAATTCCGTTTTCAATAGTCTTAACGCTACCTTCTTCATAAGTTTCAATCGAACATATAAAATCAAGCAACTCTTCATCCGACATATTCCTTATCCTGTCGGCATTGGTCTGTCTGCTATCGCATCTGCAACAAGGCTCATTATCTCTTGAATTGCTGTTGTGCTGACAGTTGCAAGTGTGGCTAGTTTCATAGTTCTGTGTGCTTGCCACTTCTTCAAAAAATACCATTGGATATGAAGCCATACAATTAGCTGTCATAGGGTCGTGAATTTCTGTAACCACTACCTCTTTTCCGTCAATGATATGCTTTGAGCCGATAGGGAAATCATGTTTCAATTCTTCCCTTGATAGCATATATTCTTTTACAATCATTTTTCTCCACCTCTCAATTCTTTCAGTTTTGCTTCTGCTTCGGATTCTCCTAATTCAATACCAGCAAGACATCCACTCGCATAAGCTTCTTCATAGCACCTATCAATAGCCTTGTAAAATTCATCACAAAACAACTCTGTCAACGGACATTCAGAGCACTTGCATTCTTTATGATGGCAAGTTGCTTTAGTGTGAACACATTCTCTGCGTTCTGCTTTATCATCAGCAAGTGGCAATTTAACAAGTCTGCCCTGTTCCTCTGACTGCTTGTATTCCTCCCATTTGTCGACATCTTCATCAGTAAGAAGCCGTGACTTTAATGTGTTATTTGCCATATCAATGTTTGGGTGCTTCTCAAGCATTGATACCACTCTCAGTAACAAGCCATCGCAATCCCCATATACCTTGTTAAGCCGTTCCTCTAAATCCTCGTAATCAGCTAACTTCTGTAATACTTCGTACCTAGTGTTCTTCCACTTGACTGCATCGGCACTTGGCGCTGCATACACGGCAACTCCATTAGAACTTCTTCTCGTTAATCTATCCATTTCTGCCCCTTTCTACCACACAGGGTAATAATTTCCTTTATCATCCGCAACCCAATAACCTGTGCTCCAAGTATCAGTTAATGGGTCGTAGACTTTTCTGCCTTTAATCATCTAATCATCCTCCAAGGTTAGGCATTACACATTCCCATACATAATCATCATATTCAGTTTCTTTATCCTCTTTTAAGTTGCCGTTTTCGATAAGGATATATCTGCTAAATTCCATACCTCTTTCAAATGCTTCTATTTTTATATCCACATTGTATGCTTTGGATAATTCAATGTATGGTTCACTTTCTACGCCCCAAGCTGCTTTAAACTTCACAGCAATACAGGCATTTCCATCTTTTCTTTTCCAGACATTTATGTCGTTTGGCTCAACAAAGTTTCTGTGGGTACCTTTTATATATGCAGTCTTTTTAACATATATAGTTCCATCTTCTCTGTCTATCTCAATGGCTTCTTTGTCAAGTTCTTCTCTCACATCAAGTTCTGGTTCTCTAATGATTACTACTTTCCAAACTTGAAGATTGTCAGCCAGAAGATTAAATACATCTTCCTGCTTTCCTCTGATTTTTAACATTCCCTCGCACCAGTTCGGCATATCAATTCTCCTTTCTAAAACGGACACTCACTAGGATTTTTAATCTTTCAAAACCGACATATCATACCCACTTTCAATAAATTCCAATGTTTTAGCATGATTGCACCTATTTCCAAGATATGTACAAATCTGCTCCATATCTTTCTCGGTAAAGTCTGTTCCCAAAAAACTGATTTACACCGCCAAGTATAAATCTGTGAAATTCGTCATTGCTCCGTTTAGTGTTATATGGCTCAGTCTTGTGTGCAGGTCTTGATAGCCATTCCAACATTTTGCACTTTACATCTGTTTCATTTTCACAATCTTTTAATCCGAAATATGTATTGCTTCTAATATGTGCTATAAACTCTGCGTTGTGGTTTATAACGCTATTAGGAAAACAATTCATCAACTTTGTGACTATATCCCAACTAATCAAAACGGACATTCATCTCCTTTCCTTTAATTATCTTCGTCATAAATCTTGACACCCAACTTTTCGCCAAGCCAGTCAAGGCCTTTTCTCGTCAGCCAGTACATAGCTCCGCCATATCTATCTTTCTTACCTCTGCATGCATAACCGCTTTCGCACATTTCATTCCATATCTTGCAATCATCAGCACTTGCGTCATAGTAGTTTCTGTATGGCTTGTAGAAGAATCTCCCATGCCTTTTATACGGCTTTCGGTAATCTAAGCCGATTGCGTGCCTTGCTAATGATACGCAATATTCTTCATTTAAAATGGTGGTTCATCTCCTTTCCTTAAAATCCAACTCTTACCCTGTTCTGCAACATCTACATTCGCCCCATTTACGGCATTTTTCATCTTGGCAATAAAACTGTCCTTATCAGCATTTTCGCTTGATAAATGGCACATTATGACGTTCTGCAGGCTGTCTGAATCGTTAGCCTTGACAAAATCGCAAGCGGTATCAATGGATAAGTGACCTCTGAAAACGTGATTAGCTTTCGGATTGTCGGTATCAACTAAATCCTTGTCATAGTTCACGCCTAAGAGAACGTGGTTTATGTCATTAAACTTCCACTTGATTAGTTCACAATCGGTTATGTAAAGCATTCTTCCCATTTCCTTGTGAGTAATCAGAAAGCCATATATCGGGCAAGGTTCGCCATTTGCGTCTGTATGTGTCCAATTCCCGTCCAATGTCTGTAGTGGAAACGGATAAATTGTGAATCCGCCATAATTCTTCTTGTTATAGCTTCTTTGGTATGGTGCAAATACTGGCATTGACATTTTTTTTAAATTGTCTAATGACTTGCTGTGGTCAAGGTGTTTATGGGTGCATAACACACCCACAACATCTTTGACATTCCAATTTAAGCCTTTCTTAATCTCCTTAATCGGTATTCCACAATCAAGGATAAGCGTTTCTCCACTGTCGGAAGTTAAGGTGTAGCAGTTCCCTGTACTTCCTGTTGCAATACATTTAAGTTTCATTTAAGTACTCCTTTAATACTTAATATTCATATTTCCGTGTTCATTTACCCAATCAATAGCTTCTGCATATGTAACACCGTTGTTCTTCAAGACATAA
>UMHI01064572.1_pt1 | contig 21109 bp, 17 predicted proteins | sample 1965481 | NCBI WGS metagenome assembly UMHI01 (sample SAMEA4836093, study PRJEB28245) | human gut metagenome | biome: gut microbiome; material: fecal sample | place: Denmark | collected 2008 | reverse complement strand
CGAATGGCCGCCGCGTCCTTATTGTTTTCCTTATTTCCCGCCGTTCTGCTCTACCCAGCCGCGGACATACGACACGAAGCGCTGCGTGGAGGCGGAAAGGGCCTTCTCATCCTTCACCGCGATGCCGATGTTGCGGTAAAACGTCATGGGCGGGCGGCAGGCCGTCACCGGATAGGGGCTGTGGCGGACCATCAGCTCCGGCAGCAGGCTGATGCCCAGCCCTTTGGACACCATGGCCAGAATAGTCCGGTCCTCACGTGCTGTATACTTTACATTGGGGCGCACCCCCATCTCATCGAAGGCGGCGCGTATCTCGTAGTCCTCGCCCTCCTCCAGCTGGATGAAGGGCTCCGTGGCCAGCGCCTCCGTGGGGAAAGGGTCTCTGCCGGCCAGAGGATGGTCGCAGGGCAGGATGATCTGGAGCACGTCCTGGTGCAGGGCGTAGGTATGGAGGCGCTTCACGGAGGGCAGGCGCAGGAAGCCGCAGTCCACGGTGCCCTTCAGGATCCACTCCTCCACCTGCTCGTAGAAGTCGCTGGTGACCACGTCAAACTCGATGTTGGGGTAGATCTCGCCGAAGCTCTTGAGGATGGAGGGCAGCCACTGGGCGGAGACGCTGGAGAACGTGGCCACCCTCACAAGGCCGCTATCCATGCCCCGCAGGCTGGCGGCGGACTGCATCAGGGCGTGGTGGGCCGCACAGAGCTCCTCGATCTGGGGCAGCAGGGCCCGCCCGTCCGCCGTCAGCACTACGCCGCCGCGGTTGCGGCTCAGCAGCGTGACTCCCAGCTCCTCCTCCAGCGATTGCACCGCGTGGCTGACGCCGGATTGGGTGAAGTTCATAGCCTCCGCCGCCTTGGAAAAGTTGCCGCAAGCCGCGGTCTTGAGAAACATCTGGTACTTGGATATGCTCATGTCCGCACCTCCCTTTCTGCCGCCATTCTATCATACTTTTGCTCATAGTTGCAAGTACAATAATGCGTTTTACAAATAGCGAATTCTATGATACTATCATATCGTCAACAAGATCTGTGAAAAATATGGAGGTAATGAACTATGGCTCTGGTAACGAAAATGACCCGCTGCGCTGTCTGCGGCAGCAGCGATGTTTCCTTTGACGGCAAGACTTATCACTGCGCCACCTGCGGGACGGACAGCGATGTGAGCATGCCCGCCGCCGATATTGCCGCGGTGAACCGCATCGTGGCGATGGGCAACGACGCCGAGGAGGAGCTGCCCCGTCTGCGCCGGCAGTACCGCAATCTGGACATCTCCAGCTGGGACAAGGAGAACCGGCTGCAGACCAAATAAACTGCATTTTTTCCTACTTTTCTTTTCCATGTGGGTGATACCACAAAAGAAGAACACCGTGTCTGCGGCACGGTGTTCTTTTTTTGTGCAGATGATGGTCCCTGCGGCGCGGTGAAGGAACCGGCGCACAGGGCGCGGAGTGCGAAGCAGGCTGCGGTCATCGCCGCAGCCTGCTTCCCGATACGGAACATATTATCTTCGGCGGGCCGCAGCCCGTGAGGATATGGGGTAAGTGCGCTTACACCAGCAGCAGGGACAGCTGCGGGATATAGGTGGTCAGCAGCAGCACCACAATAATGACGCCAATGAACGGCCAGATCCACTTGACGATCCGCTCGAACGGGATGTGGGCCACGGAGGAGCCCACGAACAGGTTGACGCCGTAGGGCGGGGTGATGAAGCCGATGGCCAGGTTCATGGTCATGACGATGCCGAAGTGGACGGGGTTGACGCCCAGCGCCACCGCCACGGGCAGCAGGATGGGAGCCAGGATGGTGCAGCTGGAGATGTTGTCCATGAACATACCCACCACCAGCAGGAACACGTTCATCAGCAGCAGGATGATGATCTTGTTGTCGCTGATGCCCAGAATGAAGGCGGACAGGGTCTCGGGGACCTGCTCCAGCGTCATGACGTAGGCGAAGCTGGTGGACATACCCACGATGAAGGAGGTGGCGCCGGCGATGACGACGGTGTCCTTCATGCAGTCCACGAATTCTTTCCAGTGGATCTCCTTGTAGACGAAGGTACCGATGATGAAGGTGTAGACGCAGGAGACGGCAGCGGCCTCGGTGGGGGTGAAGAATCCGCCGTAGATACCGCCCAGAATGATGACGGGGCTGAGGATGGCCCAGAAGGAGTCGATGAAGGACTTGCCCAGCGCCTTGAAGTTGAACTTGCGGCCATTGCCCTTCCAGCCGTACTTCTTACTGGTGGCCCAGTTGTAGAGCATCAGCGCCAGACCCATCAGCAGGCCGGGGATGACACCGGCCTTGAACATATCGCCGATGGAGGTGCCGGTGGCCACGCCGTAGATGACGAAGGGGATGGACGGGGGAATGATGACGCCGATGGTACCGGCTGCCGCAGACAGCGCCGTGGCGTAGCCCTTGTCGTAGCCCTTCTCCTCCATCTCGGGGATCATGAAGGAACCGATGGCGGACACGGTGGCGGGGCCGGAGCCGGAGATGGCGGCGTAGAACATGGCGGTAAAGGTGGTGATGGCGCCCAGACCGCCGGTGAAGAAGCCGACGATGTTGTCAGCCAGATCCAGCAGGCGCTTGGAGATACCGCCGTAGCGCATGAAGTTGCCGGCCAGCATGAAGAAGGGGATGGCCATCAGAGAGAAGCTGTCGATGCCGGCGAAGGCGTTCTGCGCCACCATAATGGGGTCGATATTGGTGGCAAACACCAGACACAGCATGGTGGCAAGGCCCATGGCGATGCCGATGGGAAGGCTGATCGCTCCGAAGATGACCAGGCAGATGATCAAAATAGCTAACATATCAGGCTACCTCCTCCTTGATCTCCTCTTGGGGGCCGTCTTTCATGCCCTGGATCAGCTTCTGCACCAGACGGATGCTCATCAGCGCGCCGCCCAGAGGCACAGAGGCGTAGGGAATGGTCATGGGGATACGCATGGCGGAGGACACCTGACCCATGATGGCGATCTCCTTCACCAGAAGGACACCCTCCACGGTGAGCCACAGGGCGAAGATGAGCCACAGGGTCAGCACCACGGTCTCGGACACACGGCGCTTATTGCCGGTGAGCTTGCCGATCAGCGCGGTGATACGGATGTGGGCGTCCTCGCGGACGGCGTAGGACGCGCCGATCCAGACCTGATAGAGCATGATGTAACGGGCCAGCTCCTCAGCCCAGACAGTGGCGGCGTGGAACCAGCGGAGCACCACCTGCATGAAGATGATCAGCACCATGGCCACCAGGGAGATGATGAGGAACCACTTTTCGAAGTTCTTTTCAATAAATTTCCAAGCTCTCATTTCTCTCACCTCTCCTTAAAAGTCATCGTTGTACTTCATGGCAAGGTCGATCAGTTCCTGTGTGCCGCCGTACTTCTCAATGAACAGGTCGTACACGGAGGCAGCGGACTCGATGAAGGCGTCCTTCTGCTCGGAGGTGACCTCCACCACGTTGATGCCGTTGTCCTTCAGCAGCTGGATGTAACCCTCCTGCGCATCGCGGATCAGCTGGGTCAGGTTCTGGACGAAGTGCTCAGATGCCTCATCGAACCATTCCTTGTCCTGACCCTCCAAGGACTCGTAGAAGTCCTTGTTGATGTTGAAGATACCGGCGGTGTAGAAGTGGCCGGTGAGGGTCACGGTGTTCTGCACCTCGTACAGGCGGTTGGCGGTGATGACGGCCAGGGGGTTCTCCTCGGCGTCCACAGCGCCCTGCTGCAGGGCGGTGAACAGCTCAGAGAACGCCATGGGCGTGGGGCTGGCGCCCCAGGCCTGGAAGGAGGCCATGTGAATGGGGTTCTCCTGCGTGCGGATGGACAGGCCCTTCAGGGCTTCGGGGCTGGTGGCCTCGATGTTGTTGGTGGTAATGTGGCGGTAGCCGGACTCGGTCCAGCCCATGGCGTGGAGGCCCAGACCCTCCAGAATGGGGTCAAGCTCCTTGCCAAGGTCGCCGTTGAGGGTCTTCATGGCCGCTTCGCCGCTCTTGAATACGAAGGGCAGGTCCACCACCATGAAGCGGGTATCGAAGCCCGCCAGCACGGACGTGGGAGGGGTGTTGCCCTGCATGTAGCCGAGGATGACGCTCTCGGTCTGCTGCCGGTCGCCGCCCAACGCGGAGTTGATATACACGCGGACATCGAATCGGCCGTTGGAGATACGCTCCAGCTCCTCTTCAAACATGTAGAGTGCCTGGGAAATGGGGTGGTCAGATGCGACGGTGTCGCCTACGCGGAACACGATGGTTTCCTGCGCAGTGTGGGTCTTGTTGTAAGACATTTTGGCGAAGATGCCGACGTTGGCCAGAACGGCAACAACAAGGATCAGGGCAACGACGCCTTTTGCTTTACTGCTCACGTTTTTTCCTCCGTTCCTCAATTTTGTGGTTCTCTCTTTGTGCTATTTCATCGGGCAAAGCCCGCTGCACACGGGCAATTGGGGGCGCTCAGCTGAGCATGGACACGATGGCCTCGTAGGAGATGTTGGGCACGTTGCGGAAGGTCTGGAGCATATCCACGCGCTCGGTGAGCATGTGCCCGTCGCGGCCGAAGGCGCCGATATTCACCACGGGTACGTTGATCTCCAGGATCTTGTCCACATCGTGGAAGTACTTCACCTTCCAGGAGGGCATGTTCTCCGCCACGGCGTCGAAGGACTCCCGTGTGTCGCACAGGGCCATGAAGCTGGAGTCGGAGATGTAGGGGTAGAACATGCGGGTCTTGATCTGGCGCTGGGCCTCGGGGCGGAGCTTCTCCACCGCACCCTCCACGGCGTCCAGCAGTGCGCGCTCCTTCTCGGTCTTGCCGGTCATCTCGATGCGGGCGCTGAACACGGAGCCGAAGAACAGGACCAGCGCGGGGGATTTGTCCTCGTACCACTTCCAGACCTCCTCCACCACGGCCAGACTGAAGTAGCGCAGGTCCATGGCGGGCTGCTCGCGCTGGAGGTTCTCGGCAAAGGCGGCGATGGCATCCTTGAAGGGCTGGCCGTGACGCTCCGCAGCCTCGTTATAGAACTCCTTCCACGTATACACGCGGGTCTTCCACGGCAGCTTCGTGTAGGGCACGCCGCTGAGGGAGCAGTACTTCTCGTACTGTTCGTTGAGGTAGGCCACCACGCTGTCGAAGGCGTCCACACCCACCTGACGGCTCTTTTCCAGCACCACGTCGGGGCTCATGCCGTGGGTGAAGAAGTTGTAGTAGGAGAAGGCGGTCAGCGCCGTCTGGACGGTGTAGCCATCCTTGGTGTCCGCCTGCTTCAGAGAGATGGGCGGGATGGTCACCTCGCCCTGGGCGATGTCGCACAGGTCGGTGTTCAGGGACATGCGGCGTGTGACCTCGGCGATCAGCAGGTTGGGGTCGAAGGCATTGAAGGCGGAGCCCACGTGGGATTCCTTGCCCAGCGCCACGAAGCAGGGCAGCAGCTTGCCGATGCTGCCGTAGTAGATGTAGCGGTTCTCGTCGCCGGGCATGTAGTTGGTGGAGTAGTCGGCGTTGATGCAGGCCACGTACTCGAAGTGCTCCTTCTTCTTCAGGTCCAGCAGGTAGTCGATGGCGGTGATGATGCCGTGGGAGTTGTCCTCCTCGTCACACTCGGCGATCTGGACCAGATTGCCGTCCAGCTCCTCGGGGTGCTCGGAGAAGTACTTGACAAGGTACATGTGGCCGGCCACGCCGGACTTCATATCCAGAGCGCCGCGGCCGAACATATAGTCGCCGGACTCAATGTCCGCCAGTACCTCCGGCGTCAGGGAGAAGGTCTCCTTCAGCTTCTGAGGCAGCTCGTCGGTCTTGAAGGCGTACTCGCGGATGGTGCCGAAATCGTCCACGCCCACGGTGTCGATGTGGCCGATGAGGATCACGGTGCGGTTGGAGGTACCCTTGGTGCCCTTGACGTAAGCCAGGGTGGAGTGGCGCTCCACAAAGTCGTCCTTGGTCTGGAAGCACATCACCTGCTCCGGATGGGCCTTGAAATAGGGCAGATCCATGAAATAGTTGTACACGTAGCGGGCCACCGCCGTCTCGCCATGGGGTTCTTTGTTGATGCTGGGGATGGCCACCATCTCGGAAGTGAGGCGCTTGACCTCCTCAAAGCAATCCAGTTTCATATGCTGTCTCCTTTTTTATTTGCTGTATACTTCGCGGCCGGCCAGATACGTCTTTTCCACCTGGATATCCATGATCTCGTCGGCGGGGATCTTGAAAATGTCGCGGTCGATGACTACCATGTCGGCGAACTTGCCGGGCTCCAGCGTGCCCAGCACCGCGTCCTGTCCGGCGGCGTAATGCAGGTTCTTGGTGAACATGCATACAGCGTCGTAGACGCTCATCTTTTCCTCCGGCTGGTAGCCGCCCTCGGGGCAGCGGTGGAAGTCCTTGCGGGCCACGGCGGTGTAGATGTTCAGCCATGGAGAGAAGGGCTCCACGGGGCAGTCGGAGCCGCCGGTGAGGATCAGTCCGGCCTTGCGGTACGTCTCCCAGCGGTAGCTGTACGCCGCCCGCTCAGGGCCGATGCGCTCCACAGCCCAGTGCATATCCGTCTCCAGAAAAACCGGCTGCAGATCCAGCACCACCGGCAGCTTCTGCATGCGGCGGATCATGTCGTCGGTGGCCATCTGGGCGTGGATAATGCGGAACGGGTCGCGGTCCGCCTGCTCCCGGGCTGTCATGCCGTGCTCACGGCTCTTCTCCAGTGTGTACTCGATGGCGGTGAGCACGCAGTCCAGACCCTTGTCGCCGATGCAGTGGGTGGCAGGCTGGAGTCCCATCTCATAGGCTTTGAGCATGTGCTCGTTCAGCTCCTGCTGGCTCTGGACCAGGATGCCATCGGTATCGGGCGCATCGCTGTACGGTACCAGCAGCTTGGCGGAGCGGGAGCCCAGCGAGCCATCGGAGAAGATCTTGTGGCCGCCGTAGCACACCTTGTGATAGGGATCGTCCATCTCCCTGCGGGTCAGGTAGGGCTTCTGATAGAGGGTATCCAGATAGATCACCACACGCAGGGGCAGCTGCCCCTTGCGGTCCAGAAGCAGGTAGTCCTCGGGATCCTCAGTGTACTTCCAGATGTCCGCGGCGTAGGTGTGGACGGTGGTGAGACCCTGACTGGAGGCCTCCGCCAGCGCCTCGCGCATGATCTTCTCCTTGACCTCGGGGATCTTGGCGGGGTCGGGGATCAGCTCGTCGAAGATCTTGGTGGCCTGCTCCCGCAGGATGCCGTTGGGCATGCCGTCCGCGTCCAGCTCCACCAGACCGCCGGGGCCGAATTCATAGCCCTTGCCGATACCGGCGGCGGCCAGCGCCGCGGTGTTGGCCACGGCGGTATGCAGACACACGCGCTTCATCATCACGGGGTGGTCCGGACTCACCAGGTCCAGATCCGCTTTGGTGGGCAGGTGGTCGTTGTCGGCGTCCCACTTGGACTCGTCGAAGTTGGAGCCTTTGATCCACTGGCCCTTGGGGGTCTCCGCTGCCCGGGCAGCCAGCTTGCCGATGGCCTCCGCCTTGCTGGTACAGCCGCCCAGGTCCACGGTGGTGTGGGTCTGACAGTAGGCAAAGAAGTGGAGGTGGGAATCACCCATGCCCGGGAGCATGGTCTTGCCCGCCAGATCCACCACCTGCGGCGCTTCGCAGGCGCCCAGCACCTCCTCCGTGGTACCCGTGTATACAATCTTACCGTCACGCACGGCCAATGCCTCCACCACGTCGCCCTCCCGGGCCATGGTGTATATCACGCCGTTTTTCAAAATCAGATCGGTCTGCTTCATATAAACCTCCTATGCAGCAGTGACATTGGCGTCATTATAGCATCGTCAACAATTGTATGCAATATAGCGCGGCCATTTTTGGCGTTTAGCACAAAAAGTTTTGTATTCTTTTGTAAGTTGTTAAAAGATTGCTAATTATGCATCCGCCATTTTTACGATACGTTGTTCAATAAATCGTGTATTTTATTACTTTTACGGTGTGGTTTGCGCGCAAATAGTTTCTTGAAATGAAATCGCAGGATTGCCATATGTTGGTTTTCACAGCTTGACGGAGCTGTATACCGCCACTATAATCATTGTATCCAATTTTTTGTTCTGGAGGATTTTGGTATGTACAAAGCTGTGCGCATGTTCAATTATAAAGATGGCCTCGGACTGGAGCAGGAAGCGCTGAAGGGCGTGTGCGAGGTGGAGGAGCACGTCTGCTCCACCGAGGACGATATCATCAAGTATTGTCAGGACGCCGACGCCGTCATGGGCATCTTCGAGCCGCTGACCGCACGGGTCATCAACTCCCTGCCCAAGCTGAAGCTCATCGCCTGCAAGAGCATGGGATACAATTATGTGGATCTGGAGGCCGCCAAGGCCCGCGGCATCTCCGTCACCCACCTGCGCAGTGCCTTCTCCATTGATGTGGCAGACTACGTGACGGCCTGCATCCTGGCCCACAACAAGCGGCTGTTCGCCTACGACCGCAGTGTGCGGCGGGACAAAAAGTGGGACTACTCCGTATGCCCCGACATTCACCGCTTCAACGCGGAGACCGTTGGTCTGGCGGGCTTCGGCCAGATCGCCCGTCTGGTGGCCAAGAACCTGTCCGGCTTCGGTGTGCGCATTCTGGCGGCAGACCCCTATATTGACCAGTCTATCGGCGACCAGTACGGCGTCACCATGGTGGATATGAAGACCCTGTTCCGTGAGTCCGACTACATCAGCCTCCACGTGCCTCTGATCGAAGGCACGGAGCACCTCATCGGCAAGGAGCTGTTTGACGAGATCCCCGACCATCTGGTGTTCATCAACTCCGCCCGCGGCGGCGTGGTGGTAGAGCAGGAGATGATCGACGCCATCGACAGCGGCAAGATCTCCTACGCCTATCTGGACGTGCTCACCGACGAGTACCCCGACCTGAACACCCATCCCCTGGCCAATCGGGACAATGTGATCCTGACGCCCCACGTGGCGTTCTATTCCCAGGAGTCCGCGCGGGATGGCCGGCTCCAGTGCTGCGCCGACATCCGCAACTATTTCACCGGCAACTACGACAAGTGCGTCTTTGTACCGGGCGGCAACAACGTACAGAAGTAACGAGAACTGAAGGAGGAGCATTTTATGGAATTCAAACAGGCACATCGGCTGGAAAATCTGCATGTATCCGGCACCCGCGTGGTGTTCGGCAAGTGCGCCGAGCTGGCGGCGCAGGGCATCCCCGTCACCGCCTTGACCCTGGGCCAGCCCGATTTTGACACACCCCAGTACATCATCGACGCCTGCAAGAAGGCGCTGGATGAGGGCAAGACCCGCTACACCGACGGCTCCGGCATTCAGGAGCTGAAGGAGGCCGTCTGCCAGAAGCTGGAAAAGGAGAACGGCCTGCACTACACGCCCAACGAGATCTCCGTCACCACCGGTGTAGCGCAGGGTATGTTCGTGGCGCTGCTGAGCACCCTGAATCCCGGGGATGAGGTGCTGGTGCCCGATCCCGTGTATCTGACCTATTCCGAGATCCCCAACATCGCAGGGGCCGTCATCAAGAAGTACGACCTGCTGGAGGAGAACGACTATCAGGTGGATGTGGACCAGATCCGCTCCCTCATCACCGATAAGACGAAGATGCTGGTCATCGTCTCCCCCAGCAACCCCACCGGCGGCGTGCTGAGCCGCGCCTCGCTGGAGGCCATCGCCGCCATCGCCAGGGAGCACGATCTGCTGGTGCTCAGCGACGAGATCTACGACCGCTTTGTATACGATGATGAGCAGGAGCTGGTGAGCATCGCCTCTCTGCCCGGCATGAAGGAGCGCTCTATCGTGCTCAACGGCTTCTCCAAGAGTATGGCCATGACCGGCTGGCGTCTGGGCTACATCGCCGCGCCGGAGAACATGATCGAGCCTATGAACCGGCTGTCCTTCTACATGACCGCCGGCGCCACCACCTTCGTGCAGTACGCCGGTGTGGCGGGCCTGCTGGAGGAGGACGGCTCTATTGAGCGGATGCGGCAGGAGTTCAAGCGCCGCCGCGACTATCTGGTGGAGGAGATCAACAAGATGCAGCACTTCAGCTGCAAGAAGCCGGAGGGCGCGTTCTACATCTTCATGAACATCAAGAAGTCCGGCATGACCGCCGATGAGTTCTGCGCCTACGCCATCGATAAGTACCGTCTTGCCACCATCCCGGGCACCGCCTTCGGCCGCAACGGTGAAGGCTATGTGCGTCTGTCCTACGCCTCCTCCATGGAGGTGCTGCAGAAGGCTATCTCCATCCTGCATCAGATCGATCAGGAGCTGTAAATACGCTGCGCCGGCGTCCCCCCCTTGTGGTTTACCTCCCACACCACCTGCGCCGGTCGGAGATAAAAAAAGCGCCCCGCCAGACCGTTTCGGTCCGGCGGGGCGCTTTTTTGCCGGTATATGCCGCCGCTCATTCGCCGTGGGGACGAATGGTATAGCCCTCCCGCGCGTTCCGCAGCTCCACCGAGGGATCGAAGCCCTTGGCGAGGCCCATCAGCACCGCGTCCTTCACCTTGGACAGGTGGTTGCGGACGTGGGCCTGGGCCAGCTGGCTGTCGCGGCGCTCGATGGCGCCCAGGATGTCCCTGTGTTCCTGAGCGATGCGGGCGGACCAGTTCATGTGCATGGAGTAGAAGATGTAGCGCAGGCACAGGTCGTAGATCCACACCGTCTCCCGCTCCAGCAGGCGGTTGCCGGACAGGTGGGCCAGGGCACGGTGGAACTCGCGGTCCACCGCCTGCACAGCCTGGGAATCCACCGGTGTCTGGGTCGCCAGCTCAAACTGGCGGTCCACCAGATCACGGGCGGCGTCGATCTGGCTGTGGTCCTGCCAGGCGTAGGCCGCCAGCGAGACGCACAGCATCTCCATGGCCTCACGGATCTCGTACAGCTCCACAAAGTTGTCCACCGAGACGCCGGACACCACGGTGCGCTTGCCCGCCGTCTCGTCCACGAAGCAGTCCGCCACCAGCCGCTCGATGGCGGCGCGGATGGGCGTGCGGCTCATGGAAAGCTGCTCGCTGAGCTCCAGCTCCCGCAGGGGCTGACCCGGGGCATACTCCAGCATCAGTATCTTCTGTTTGATCAGCTCGTAGGCCTGTTTCGTCTTGCTGCCGTACATGACCTCCGCGGTCATCTCTTCCCTTTCGTCCATGTCGCCTTCCTTATTTCTCCGGCGGCGGCAGGCCGCAGGGCCCGTCCGCCGATCAATGATAATCGTTGTATGGTAACGGTTAAAGTATATCATACCGCGGGGCGCGGCACAAGGGGCAGACTAAAAATCGCGCAGCAGGGGCAGAGCGGGTGAAAAAAGGACATCCGCACAGGGCGGATGTCCTTTTTTTGCTCAGGCGCTCTGCTGCACATAGTTGCCGTCCTCCAGCCGGACTTGATCCGCCAGAGGGCCGGCGATCACTGTGTCGTTGTCGGTAAAGGTGCTGTTGTGTACGTAGTAGGTCATCCACTCCCCGGGCATGCGTTGGATATCCAGCGCCGTACCGTTGCGGATAAAGTTCCCGCCGTGGAGATCACTGCCCCAGGAGGAGCTCTCCGTGGTGTCGATGCGCAGAGCCGTGGCGTTGCGGGTGAAGCTGCTTTTCTCCACCCAGATCCAGCCGCCGTCCGCCGCCAGCGCGCCTACATCCCAGTTGGTGATCCAGCAGTTGTTCAGGTAAGTAGGGGCCTTGGCGGTGACGCCGGTACCGGTCATGTCCCCCGCGCCGCAAAGGCGCAGGCCCGACAGCACTACGTGGATGTCCGTGACCTCGCTGTATGCCATATGGTTCACCGTGATGGGGGCGGTGAACTCCGTGCCGTCCGCGTGAGCCTGCAGCGTCATGGCGCGGCGGATGGTCAGCGGCTCCGTGTAGGTCACGCTGGGCAGTTCCACCACCAGCTCCGTCTCCGCGCTCAGATTCAGCGTCAGATCGTCCAGCAGCGCCTGCAGATCCGCCGTGGTGTCCATGGGGGTATCCTCCCAGCTGACGGTACGGCGCTGCTTTTCGCTGCACTCCTCCACCTGGCGGAGGGTGATCTTGTCGCCGGTCTTCATGTGCAGCGTCCAGATGATGTCATTATAGGTACAGGCACTGGTGACCTCATGCTCGTGGGCCAGCAGGGCCCCCGCGTTGTAATAGGAATCCGTCTCCCCCAGGATGGTGCAGGTATCGCTGCCCTCGGCAGCCACGGCCTCCACCGTGTGGTAGGCCAGCAGGGCACTGAAATCCTCCCGCACGTCCAGAGAGGGGTCCTCCGCGTCCTCCACGAACAGGCAGAGCGGGCTGGTACCGGACGCGTCGGCCGGAAGCAGCTCCGAGCGGTGGCTGGCAGGAAGCCCTCCGCCGTCAGACTGAGGGCTGAAGCAGACGTACAGGTGGTACATCCGCCCATCTGCGCCGTCGTACCAGGTCTGGCAGCCGCCGCTCTGGTAGTTGCCGGAAAGGCCGGTAGGCTCCGTTGGATCGGCGGGCTCCAGCGCCTGGGCGCCATCGGTCCGGGGCGGGGTCTGGGCAGCGCGGCCGCCGAGGGTCGCCCACAGTACCGCTCCCAGCAGCACCACCAGCAGCACCGCGCAGGCCAGCGCCCCGCGCCGCTTTTCGCTGCGGGGCGGGGACATAGGCTCCCGTGCCAGCTGGCTGGCGGTGCAGCAGGGGCAGAAGGACGCCTCCTGCGGCAGCAACGCGCCGCATCTGATACATTTCTTTCGATTCTCCACAACTACCTCACAAAGCGTCCCGCAGTTCCAGCACATCGCGGAACCGCTGATTCGGATTCATCATGGTGCAGCGGCGGACGATCCGCCCCGCATGGCCCTCCGCCAGCAGGCGGGAGGGGTGCTGTCCCGTCAGCATCACATTCAGCAGCACGCCCAGAGAGTAGATGTCCGCCCGCCCATCGGTCTGGGACAGGCCGAACTGCTCCGGCGCGGCATAGCCGGTGGTTCCCAGGATCACCGTGTCGCTGTGGAGCTCCGGCTTCATGATGCGGGAGGCGTCAAAGTCGACGAGCACCGCCTCACCGCCCCGCAGGATGACGTTGCTCTCCTTGACATCGCGGTGTACCGCGCCCATGCTGTGCAGCACCCACAGCGCCGCGCACAGGTCGCGGGCTACCTTGCGGGCCTCGGGCCAGTCCAGCAGCCCGCCCTCCAGCAGATACAGCAGGGTGTCGCCCTGAACATACTCCTCCAGCGCGGCCACGCGGCCGTGGGACTCGGCCACCTCCTCCACCCGCGGCAGGTAAGGGCTGGACACGGTCAGCAGCCGCCGGTAGACATCAGCGGCGCCGTCGAAGCGGCGGAACACGTAACGCTGCCCCGTCTGCCGGTGGCGCACCAGCGTCACCGTGCCGCGGGCGCCCCGCTTCAGCACCTTCACCTCGTCAAAATACTGCTCCATGGCGCGCAGCAGCTCGTCGTACATGTCCGTCCCCCCTTCTTTGCGATTTTTACCAGTATAGCCGAAATCTCGCCATCTGTAAAGCTGCGGGCAGAAAAATGAGGAAATTTGCCAACTATGCAGCGTGCATATTGTCTTTTCGGCAAATTTTGACTATAATGATAAGCAGCATAGAGATAAGGATGGTATGTGTGATGAAACGCAAGAATACGGATCAGCTTTTGAAGGAGCTGATGGACTCCAACGATCTGAGCCGCGTACTCTCCGATAATTCCGCCTGCTTCCGCGAGGGCGACCTGCCCCACGGGCTGCAGGCGCTGTTCGACCAGCAGGACATGAGCAAATCCGCGCTGGCCAAGGCCTCCGGCATCAGCGAGGTCTATCTCCACCAGGTGTTCTCCGGGCGGCGCACCCCCTCCCGCGACCGGCTGCTGTGTCTGTGCATCGGGCTGGGCGCCTCGACAGAGGAAACCCAGAGTCTCTTGCAGCAGGCACACCACGCGCCGCTGTACGCCCGGGACAAGAGGGATGCGGTGCTGCTGTTCGGCCTGAGCCACAGCCTGACGCTGCCGGAGATCAATGACGCGCTGTTCACCGCCGGCGCAGAGACACTGCTTTAACGCAATACAGCAAACCAGAGCGCCCAGCCTTTCGGCTGGGCGCTTCGGCGTTCTCTATCGCCTGGCATAGGCCAAGGGATCTCAGAAGATGGAGTAGTTCACGATCAGGCCGGCGAACACAATGGACACCATGCTCAGCAGCTTGATGAGAATGTTGATGGCGGGGCCGGAGGTGTCCTTGAAGGGGTCGCCCACGGTGTCGCCCACCACGCCGGCCTTGTGGCAGTCGCCGCCCTTGCCGCCGAAGTTGCCCGCCTCGATGTACTTCTTGGCATTGTCCCACGCGCCGCCGGCGTTGGCCATGTAGATGGCCATCAGAAAACCGGTAACGGTGGCGCCGGCCAGCAGGCCCACGACGCCCTTATAGCCCAGCACCATGCCCACGACGATGGGCGTTACCACCGCGATGACGGTGGGCAGCACCATCTCCTTCAGGCTGGCCTTGGTACACAGGTCCACGCAGCGAGCGTAGTCGGGGTCAGCCTTGCCCTCCATGAGGCCGGCGATCTCGCGGAACTGGCGGCGCACCTCCAGCACCACGCTCTGGGCCGCGCGTCCCACGGAATTCATGGTCAGAGCGGCAAACACAAAGGGCAGGCAGGCGCCAATGAACAAGCCTGTCAGCACCAGCGGGTTCATCAGGGAGAAGTCGTTGAATGTGACATCCGCCGCACCCACCTCCTTGACCTTCTCAATATAGGAGGCCATGAGGGCCAGGGCCGTCAGGGCGGCGGAGCCGATGGCGAAGCCCTTGCCGGTGGCGGCGGTGGTGTTGCCCAGAGAGTCCAGTGCATCGGTACGCTTGCGGACCTCAGGGTCCAGACCGGCCATCTCGGCGATGCCGCCGGCGTTGTCGGCCACAGGGCCGTAGGCATCGGTGGCCAGGGTGATGCCCAGAGTACTCAGCATGCCTACGGCGGCCAGTGCGATGCCGTACAGGCCCATGCTGGCGTCGGCGCCGCCGCCGGACAGGAAGAATGCCAGCAGGATACACACCGCCACGATGACGATGGGCAGCGCGGTGGACAGCATGCCCAGGCCCAGACCGCCGATGATGATGGTAGCGGAGCCGGTCTGACTCTTGCCGCTCAGCTCCTGAGTGGGCTTATAGGTGTCGGAGGTGTAGTACTCGGTGGCCTTGCCGATGAGCACACCGGCCGCCAGGCCGGACAGGATAGCCACGTACAGTCCCCAGTGCTCCAGCCCCAGCAGAGCCCACACCAGGAAGAAGGAAATGACGGCGATGAGGATGGCGGACAGATTGGTGCCGCGGGACAGCGCCTTCAGCAGGGTGCGCTGGTCGGCATTCTCTTCCGTCTTAACGAAGAAAGAGCCGATGATGGAGCACAGGATGCCCACGGCCGCCATGACCATGGGGATAGCCATGGCCTTGAACGCCTGATTGGAGAAGGCCGCCACGCCCAGCGCGGAGGCGGAGATGATGGAGCCCACGTAGGACTCGTACAGATCCGCGCCCATACCGGCCACGTCACCCACGTTGTCGCCCACGTTGTCGGCAATGACGGCAGGGTTGCGGGGATCGTCCTCGGGGATGCCGGCCTCCACCTTGCCCACCAGATCCGCGCCCACGTCGGCGGCCTTGGTGAAGATACCGCCGCCCACACGGGCAAACAGAGCCATGGAGCTGGCGCCCATGCCGAAGGTCAGCATGGCGCTGGTGATGTCGGCGGCCTCCAGCTTGAACACAAAGCGCAGCAGGGCAAACCAGACGGAGATGTCAAACAGGCCCAAGCCCACCACGGTGAAGCCCATGACGGAACCGGCGGAGAAGGCCACCCGCAGGCCCTTGTTCAGCCCCTCGCGGCAGGCGTTGGCGGTGCGGCAGTTGGACTTGGTCGCGATGCGCATGCCCACGAAGCCGCTGAGACCGGAGAAAAAGCCGCCGGTCAGAAATGCGAAGGGCACGAACCAGGTCAGCAGATGGCAGGCAGCCATGATGCACAGCACCACGATCATGCAGGCGAAGAAAATACCGACGACGGTGTACTGCCGCCGCAGGTAGGCGTTGGCGCCTTCGCGGATCGAACGGGAGATCTTGCTCATCAGAGGGGTTCCCTCCTCAAAGCGCAGTACCCGTTTTCCCGTGAAAAGCGCAAACAAAAGCGCGATGACGGAGCTAACGAATGTGGCAAGGACCAGATACTTTTCCATGTGTGTTTTCCTCTTTCCTCCCCCTGTTGCAGGGGATATTCACTTTTTGTTCCGTCTATCATTATAAAAAATTTTGATTTTCTCGTCAAATTTTCATACAAATTTTCAGGTAGCCTTAAAAAGTATGGATAATCATCCGTGATTTTGCCCACAACTTTTTTCATATAAATAGACCGTTATTCCTCCGGTTTTTTCCGCCATAAAACGCTTCTATACGTAAGATTGACATATTTCTGTCATTTTCTCCCACGCATTTGTTCCCATTTGTATTTTTAAAAAATTTTTTATGCAACTATTCTCGTATAAAAAGAAAAAAATCTCCCGAAAATGGGAGAAAATTCTTTTTGGCATATTCTTTAGGATCTTCACGCAGGCGCGCATGCCTTCCTGCAAAGTTGTTGTCGTTTTGCACAAAGCATTTTTGCAACATTTTGCGCCGCAGGAAACAGCGGCAGAGAAAGCGTCCGGCATGGCCGAACGCTTTCTCTGCTTTCGGAGAGGACTATTACGCTGCCGCAGAAGCGCTGGCGCGCTTGTTAGACAGGTATTGGTACGCGACGATGGCGCCCACCAGCAGCAGACCCGCCAGGTCGGTGACGGTGCCGGGGATCATCATGCCCAGGCCGCCCACCACCAGCAGGATCCGCAGAGGCCAGCCGACCTTTTTGAACAGGTGGCCGTTGAGGGCCGCGGCGATGCCGAAGATACCCAGCAGGGCGCTGACGCAGATCTGCACCACCTCCCACCAGCCGGAGATGTTCTCAAACAGCAGTGCCGGACTGTATGCGAAGATGTACGGCACGATGAAGGCCGCGATGGCCAGCTTCGTGGCGTTGAGGCCCGTCTTCATGGGGTTGGACTTGGCGATGGCCGAACCGGCGTAAGCCGCCAGCGCCACAGGAGGCGTGATGTCGGCCACGATGCCGAAGTAGAACACGAAGAAGTGGGCAGCCACCACAGGGAACCCCAGCTGGATCAGAATGGGGGCACAGGTGGAGGCCATGATGCAGTAGTTGGCCGTGGTGGGCACGCCCATACCCAGCACGATGCAGCACAGCATGGTCAGCACCAGACCGATGATGGTGGCGTTGCCGGCCAGCTGAACGATGGCGTTGATGAGGATGGAGGCAAGACCGGTGACGGTGATGCAGCCGGCGATGATGCCCGCCATGGCGCAGGCCACGGCCACGGTAATGGCGCCGCGGGAACCGGCCTCCAGGGATTCCACCGCAGAGAAGAAGGAGCGCTTACCGGCGGAGGCCAGCGCCTTGCCGGCGGACTGGGCCTCATGCTCCTCATCGCCGCGCTTTCCCTGCAGGAAGAAGTTGACGAAGCCCACAACGATGGCCGCCAGAATGGAGTAGGCGGCAGAGTGGGACATGGTCTTGCTGCCGGAGGAAACCAGCCACACCAGCAGGATCAGGGGAATGATGAGGTAGCAGTCCCGGGCCAGCAGCTTCCACTTAGGCAGCTGGTCGCGGGAGATACCCTTCAGACCCAGCTTCTTGGCCTCCAGATGGACGGCGATGAAGATGCCGGTGAAGTACAGGATGGCGGGCAGGATGGCCTTCACGGCCACCTGAGCGTAGGGCAGCTTCATGTACTCCGCCATCAGGAAGGCAGCAGCGCCCATGATGGGCGGCATGATCTGGCCGCCGGTAGAGGCGGCGGCCTCCACGGCGCCCGCGAACTCCGGCTTGTAGCCGGTCTTCTTCATCATAGGGATGGTGAAGGAACCGGTGGTGACGGTATTACCCACAGAGGAGCCGGACACCATGCCGCACAGAGCGGAGCTGATAACAGCCACCTTGGCGGGACCGCCGCTGGACCAGCCGGCGATGCGGTTGGCGAAGCTGATGAAGAAATTGGCGATACCGGTGCGCTCCAGGAACGCGCCGAAGATGATGAACAGCACGATGTACGTGTAGCACACGCTGATGGGCGTACCGATAACGCCGGAGGTGGTGTAGAACAGCTTGTAGATGATGGTCTTGAGGGCGTCATACAGCGCAGCGCCGTTGACGGCACCGGCGTAGCTCAGCTGGTTGATGAACGCATAGACGATCAGCACACCGGCCACGCACAGGATGGGCACGCCCACGCAGCGGCGGCACAGCTCCATCAGGATCAGGATGCCCACCACGCCGATGACGACGTGGACGGTCTCGATACGGGTGGACAGGCGTACCAGCGTCATGGCGTTCAGCGCGAAATAGAAGAAGCAGAACGCGCCCACCACCATCAGCACGATGTCGTACCAGGGCAGGTAGTTCACCCGCACATGATGCTTGCTGGCAGGGTAGGTCAGGAAGCCGATGATGACGATGCAGCCCACGAACAGGGTGAGCCGGATCTCCGGCATATCCTTGGAAAACAGGGTCATACCGATGCAGAACACGCCGAAGACCGCCATCAGGATGCGGATCAGCAGCTGGGGCGTGCCTTCCCACATGCGGGTGGCAGATTCGCGGTCATACTTCCGCATCACCGCATCCAGATCCGCAGCCTCCTCGGCAGAGGTCTCCACCCCTGCCGCCGGGCGGGTATCCGGTTTTTTCTTGTCTTTGCTCATAGTGGCGATCCTCTCGATCTTTTCAGAATAATGCGAGGGCTACGGCGGGATGCCCCGCCGCAGCCTCGTAAAGTGTCAAATCCGCGTTAAGGATCAGTCGCCGAAGTACACGTCCTTGGCGATAACAGTCTTGGTGTAGTAGTCAGAGGTCTCCAGCAGCTTGGTCACGTGCTCATCATCCAGGCTCACCAGATAGGTATCCTTGGTGGTGGCCAGGTCGGTGACGGCGGTGGTGGGCGCACCGGCCACGATGAAGGCAGCGTCGATCTGGCCGTTCTTCAGGGCGTCAGCGCTGTCGCCGAAGGACTGGTAGGTGGGCTTGATGTCGTTCTCGGTCAGGCCGTAGGCACCCAGCACGTCGATAGCGTTGAAGTACACGCCGGAGCCGGGAGCACCGATGGACACGGACTTACCGGCCAGGTCAGCCACGGTCTTGATATCGGGGTTGGTGGTGACGATCTGCACCTGCTCCATGTACAGGGCGGCCACCGTGGAGAAGCCCTCCACCTTGGTGTCGAACAGGTTGGTGCCGTTGTAGGCGTAGGCCATGACGTCAGACTGGCAGAACGCAAAGTCGGCGGTACCGTCCACCAGCTCCTGCACGTTGGCCTGGGAGCCGTTGCCGGACAGGCCCACCACGTTCACGCCGGCGTTGTTGGTGGCGTGCTGGGCGATGACGGAGCCGAAGGCGTAGTAGGTGCCGGACTCGCCGCCGGTGACGAACCGCAGGTTGCGGGAAGCGCCGGTGCCAGCGCCATCCTTGACGGCGGCCACATCGATGCCCTTCTCAGCGAAGTACTTGGCAGCGCCGGGGTGATAGGGTACGGAGGTGATGGACGCGCCGTACTCCAGGCTCAGCTCGCCGTACTTGGCGTGGCTGGTCACCAGGTCTGCGGCGTTGTCGAAGATATCGGCCACGAACTTGTACACATCGTCCTCAGCCACATCGTCGCGGGCCAGGATCACCGCGCCCACCGCCACCGTAGTGGTGTCGGTATGCTCGGGCTTGCTGGCGCTGTCGCCGTTGTCGCCGCTGTCGCCGCTGCCGCCCTTATCGCCGCAGGCCACCAGGCTCAGCGCCATCATCAGGGCAAGGATCATGCTCATCAGTTTCTTCATAACAGTCTTCTCCTTCATATACCCCTCCGCTTGAGGGGCTTGCTCTTATAGCGCCCATTATAACGCGGCTTTTCCTGTTTTGCAATATCCAAATACATAAAAATTCATTTTTTTGAAAAAGTTTTTTCACAAGCGTTGTCTGATTTGTCTGATTTCGCCGCCGTTTTTTATGCACTTTTCCGATTCTGTCGGAGTTTTGGCACGATCTACGTTTTCACCGAATAACATGGTAAATTGTTATTTTGATGGGCAATCCTGCAAAATTGCAGGAATTTTCCACTTTTCCTGCAAACCAACCGGTCAAAATGCAGGGGCAGGGGCGAAAAAAAGAGGAGCATCCAAGATGCTCCTCTTTTTTAACGGTATGCGTTCCGCTTACTTGCGGGCCTTGCTGTCCACCACGTCGCGCAGCAGAGCGCTGAAGTCCGCCAGAGACATGGCGCCCAGATCCTCGCCGGTACGGGTACGGACGGAGACGGTGCCCGCCTCCATGTCGCGGTCGCCCACCACCAGCATGTAGGGGATCTTCTCCAGCGTAGCCTCGCGGATCTTCTTGCCCACCTTCTCGTTGCGGCTGTCCACCTCCACGCGGAAGCCCTGCTTACGCAGCTCCGCGGCCTGCTGGGCGCAGTAGTCGGCGGCGCGGTCGGTAATGGGCAGGAAGCGCACCTGCTCCGGCATCATCCACGTGGGCAGCGCGCCGGCGTACTCCTCGATAAGGTAGGCCAGCGTCCGCTCGTAGCAGCCCAGAGACGTGCGGTGGATGATATAGGGCAGGGCCTTGTTGCCGTTCTCGTCGATATAGTACATACCGAAGCGCTCGGCCAGCAGCATATCGATCTGGATGGTAACAAGGGTATCCTCCTTGCCGTAGACGTTCTTGTACTGGATATCCAGCTTGGGGCCGTAGAACGCGGCCTCGTCGATGCCCACGGTGTAGTCCACGTCCAGGTCCTTCAGGATGCGCTCCATCACGGACTGGGCGTGATCCCACTGCTCCGCCGTACCCTCATACTTGTTGTTGGGGTTGGCGGGATCCCACTGGGAGAAGCGGAACGTACATTTATCCAGCAGGCCCACGGTGCCCAGGCAGTACTTGGCCAGATCGAGGCACTGCTTGAACTCCTCCTCCAGCTGGTCGGGGCGCAGCACCAGATGACCCTCGGAGATGGTGAACTGGCGGACGCGGATCAGACCGTGCATCTCGCCGGAATCCTCGTTGCGGAACA
>UMHI01042519.1_pt1 | contig 21119 bp, 11 predicted proteins | sample 1965481 | NCBI WGS metagenome assembly UMHI01 (sample SAMEA4836093, study PRJEB28245) | human gut metagenome | biome: gut microbiome; material: fecal sample | place: Denmark | collected 2008 | reverse complement strand
GCACCCAAAAAGTTGCATTTATAAGTTGAACTCAAGAATCAATGTCACTGTTAGAAGTGAAGTCTTGCATTGGAACATTAGCCCAAGTATCTCGAGGATTATGTTGAGTAGCTTTAAGGGTACCTAACATGCATCTGGCAAATTTTGACTTGACGTATTTGAGACACCGATCAGCTTCCTGGGCATCGGTAAACTTACCGATGCTTAGGAAGGTGTCGGTGTGCCCGATTACCGGCACGCCGATTACCGGCGTGCTGAGCACCTCGCCGATAGCACCTGTGCCATTGGCTTCTGGAACAAACACATTGTATGTATCCAAATAGTCGTTGGGTTGTACATAATCTCGCTTTATCCAACGGTACACACGTTGATTATTTACCCGTCCGAACAATTTAATATAATCGAATCCGTCTTTTGGCTTCTCTACAAGGAATATATTTTGGTAGAGTTCAAAGGAATTGGAGGTTATCATATTTCCCGTACCCTTATTCAACGCATCTTTAGCTGCTGGATAATCTTGGAAAAAAGAATCAGAAAATCGATACATTCCACGTGAGGAAATAAGACTACCAAATTCATCTTTTTTAAAACATTCATGTTTAATGACTTTTTGTAATATAGCTTTTAATTCTTCATATTCAATGAATGTTCCGATTGGACCAAAATTGGCTTTATCATCACGATAAGTAATTACAACACCTCCTTTTATATCTACATTATCAAATATATCAGTAGACTTTTGTATGTATTTTACAACCTTGAAATGGTTGTCATTAAGTATTTTATCCATCCAATCAGAAGGTGTTTGCCCTGCCTTGAAAAGAAATCTTCCTGGCGTTATCAGTGTTACTTTTGAGGATAGCTTGAATGCTATATCATAAAATAAATGATATATTGGTGATTTGCGGGTACTTATTCCTTCCTCTTGATACGGCGGATTTCCCACCACTGCATTAAATTTCATTTCTTGTTTATTTGAATTACCCTTCCAGAAACCAACAGTCTTCAATTCTTTAACAAGACCTTCCTGGTCGTTAGAAGCACGTTTGATTAATTGTTCATCCTTTATATTCGCTTTTCTCTCTACATCGCGGAAGCCGAAGAGGGTACGACGGGTGATACCCACAGCCATGGGAGTGTTGCAGATGACATAAATATTATCCCGTACAATATCGTCCCATACTACCTGCTCCTCCTGCACACTGACGCTTTCTCTTTCAATACATTCCGCTTTTATATATTCGTCTAACCGGCGACGATAGAGCGAATAGGTGACATAGAGAGGATAGAGACCTGTCTTGGAGTTGATTTCCAGAATTTTGGTCTGTACTTCGCCTGCCAAATCCACGTTATCGAAAAGCTGACTGGTTACATCGCCCTGGTCTACATAACGTGGGGTGTCCAGTTGCCCTGTCTTTTCATCAAACGTCTCGTCATAGAAGCACCAACCGCCAATGGTATCGCTCATGTGCATATTCACTACTCGCCATGGAGTAAGTACGGTTTCCTTGTCCGGATTGCGGAAATATGAGAAGATTTCCGTAATCTGACGGATACGCTCATCCACATGCATGAAATCAGCCTCTCGGGTTAGGGCACGATATTTCTTTCCTGCTTCTTCAAAACGAGTGGCATTGAAGCATTTCTTGATTTTGTTGAAATCTGATTTCGAAACTCCTTTGGGCATGAACTCGAACCATGAGTCGTCACTAATCTTGCGGGTAAAATTATCAACAGTTATATCTTCTTTCGTATCGCCGGCATCGGCTCCACCATACATCAGTAATGGGATACGCAGGGCTATTCCACGTATGTTGGTGATACGCTTGCGGAACTCTTCGCGCTCTTCCTTAGCCTTTTCACGGCGGGCTATGCGCTCAGCTTCCTGACGCTGCCATTCCTCGCGTTCTTCTTCACTCCATGATTCCCACTGCTTTCGGAACTCTTCATCCTTTTGAGCTTTCTTCTTTGCCTTTTCTTCAGCTTCAGCTTTCTTTTGGCGTATTTTTTCTTCCCATGCCGCACGCTGTTCTTCGGTCATATGGCTGAGGTCTATCGTGTCTTTGGCATCCTTACGTTTCTCGTCTGGAGCCTGACCTCCATTCTCACCAATCTGATTGAGGAGATTAGGGTCAATCTTGTTAAGTTCTTCCTGAACATAAAGGCAATTGTCGTCGAATCCTTTACGAACCAAACGGTCGATATAGACGCTCTCCAATTTCTTGTAGATAGTATTGACATCCATAGGACTCATCTTTCCACCATCCATAGAAATAACCGGGCAGAGTTCGATGAAGTCACGAACAGTATCCTTATCGCGCATCTCCTGGGTCTTTTCTTCTTCGCCTTCTTTCTTTTGTTTATCCTTGGTTTTCGCCATTGATGAAAACTTTGAAGTTTCGGCTACAATCTTCAGGGTACGATCCGGCGCAAAGTCGAATACATAACACTCTGTTTTCATCTTGCCGTCAGGTGTTTTGTAAGGCGACTGAACGCGGAAAATGGTCTGCATATAGGTGGCAGCACGGTCGCCACCTTTGAGATAGAAGACTGCGGTCCAAGGGGCTACAGTAACTCCAGTGGTTAGTCGGCCACAGGATATGGTAATGGTAGAAGTCTTTTCCGGCAGTTCACCTATCGCATTGAGTACTTTATCGAGTGCATTTTCACTCTGTTCGTCCGCATCGTTCTTGCCGGCTACGTTCACTACCTTGAAATGCCTGAATGTGGGATGCTCGTTAAGCAGCTGCTCCAAGGCGGCTGCTTCATTGACATGGGAAACTACCCATAATGTATGTCGGAACATCTTACGATATTCCGTAGTAGAGAACGGGAAGTTGTTTTCAGCGTCTTTTGTACAGAGAAGATTCAGAAACTTCAGCACATCTGCTTCGTGTACAAACCGTCCTTTGGAACCGACGGGCATGTCTGCTTTGTCTGCCTTGGGATTGCCTGTCCATGTACGGAAGAATTCAGGGAAAGTAAATATACCTGTCTGGTCAAGCACATTGTTTATATTCTTGGTAATGTCATAAGTGAAGATATTCATCTTCGGCAATTCCTCGTATGGATTCTTTTCATTAGGATGCTCTTCATACCATTTTTTCTTGGCCTGCTGTTCTGCAATGTAGTCCCATGTGTAAATTTCATCTTCCTTGAAATCTTCATAGAGATTGAAGGGGGTTCCGGAGAGATAAAGCATTTTGGTCTTGTCCTTCTTCAAGAAATCGTCAATGACGCTTTTCCCCAAAGATGTTCGTGTGCCCTCGTGCGCCTCGTCGATAATAACAAGGTCCCAATCGGCATTGAGAATATCAGCTTTCAGTTTTTCATTCTCAATTTTAGTAGCTCCTCCAGAGTTATCCCCAGATTGATTCTTATATTTTGCTTGCGTCTTTAGGTTGACCAACTCAGAGAGACGCATATATTGCATTGAAACGAAGAAAGCAAAGTGGTTACCTTCGGCTTGTACAAATTTTTCAAGGTCGTAGAAGTTACCTTCGCTCTCATTATCTGAGCGTGTGCCAAAGCCATAAGTGTGATGTATATCAGAGTTTCCATCTACTTTAGGAACTGAATTTTTGGAGCCTACAACCTGACGGAAAGCATTGAGCCAGCTGTCGCCAACTACGGGGCGGTGGGTTATGATGAGTGTACGCTTTACGTCCATTTCGCGCATCAGCTGCATGGCGCAGATGGTCTTGCCGAAACGCATCTTTGCATTCCAGAGAAACTGTCGGGATTCAGGAAGAACTGTATATTGATAATCACCTTTCCGACCGCTTTTTTTGCAGAAATGCTCTTTAGCTTGATCTATTGCGTCTCTTTGTTCTGAACGTAGTACGATCAGGTTGTTCGAAGACGAATTAGCTTGTGTATTTACCTTTATTTCTTCGAGTGTTGAGTACGTTGCCATAGATATATTGTTTTTAATTATTCTTATTTACTAAAGACTCAAAGGTACATTTAGGTGCCTTCAGGTCATGGAAATCTTTTGAGTTAAGTGTGGCTTTCTGGAGATTAATCCCCTCAAGAAAGTCTTTGACAAGGCAAAGCCGCTCGTGTGGAGCCGGCTCGTGCTTCTCTTCCTGAACATCATCAAATAAGGAAAGTTGTTTACCGGTTGATGGCTCTTTTTCAATGTAGGGATCATATCCGGGCAATCCAAACTTCAACCCATCCATTTGCCAGATGTTCCACGATATGATGTAGGCCACACCGGGCATCATGCGCATTTTGTTCTGATTGAACTTTTTCTCACCGAACTGCGCAATATAATGCTCTTCGAAAGTAAAGAACAGGGCTTCTCGGGCAAGCAATAGATTGTCACCCTGCCATTCAAAACCATAAGTGGAACGTAAAGCTATCTTTGCCCATAAAATCCATTCCTTAGAGTCTTTGGCATTTTCCGATACGATACGCAGTTTCCTATCGAGCAAGCCAATTCGATACTTAACATCTTCATTATATTCACCGGATACGGCATCATAACGGTTACAGAGATAGGGAGCCTCTCCACATGTTATCTCCAGACGCATATCTGCCACATAGTCTTTCCAGGTCTTATCTTCAGGGAATATAATCTTTTCTTCATTATTAATCCATTTGTGAGGGTCGTTCGGATCGGGAGAATTAAACAGTCCTTCTTTCCGCCCGAACCATGCTTCATCAATAAGATTGTTCTGAGCATTACAAATCCAGGCGGGAGTGAAAACTTCGGCTTTATCTTTTGCTCGTTGAGTTTGCTCTTCTCTCGATTTTACCGAACGGGGACGGATAATCTCCTGATATTTTCCCTTAACCTCCGGATTTTCTTTAACAAGCTCTTTATATTTTTCCTTTGTGATGACAATACCATCATCTGAAACATAGGATGTAATCTTATCAAGTGTAATAGGGGCAAAAAAGGCGAAGTCATCTCCTAAATCGGAATACGAGTCGGTTGCCCAGTAGATATTCTGCTGGGTGGTATGATCTTTCAAAAGGTTCATGCAAACCTTTTCTCCATAACCTACGAGGAGTTGATTCTCACTTATATCTGCATCTTTAATCATAACTTTCGTATGCAATATTATAGTCCCATTGTGCAGTCTTCCTGCATTTTGGAATATTTTTTATGTAAATCTTTTATTTTTTCTGCAATTTGCATTCTTAGCCACAGCGGCTGAAGTACTTCTACCTGATACCCAAATGAAAAAATATATGCTTCCAGTTCTCTGTTAGGACGAACCATGAGCTTTATAATATGTTCTTCCTCATTGGTTACAATCTGTGACGGATGAATTGGCTTGTTTACAACATAAGGGAAACGAGCAGCATCGAATTGCAAAAGAACTTCTTCCGGTTCCGGATGATTATCAGGAAGGGTGACACCAACTACATCTTTAAAATACTCACTGAAATCAATGCTCTTGTTCGGTATAAAGGGTACATGGGCACGCGAAAATTTTACGATACGGTCGAGAGCTTTATTGGTGATGTAGTTACCATGATCCCCCTCTTGCAATCCGATTAAAAACCATCGGTTATTGAATTGCTTGATATGATACGGATGAATGATAGAAGTTTTCTCATTACCGGAAAATGTTCGATAGAGAACCTGCAGAGGCTGATGATTCATGGCTGAATCGATAAGTTCCCCCAAAAACTCAGTACCTTTCAACAACTCATTTTGGTCAAAAGAAACGATATTTTCAGTGTTAGGCATGATGCCAAAGCGATATTCCAAACTCGATATGACATTTTCCAGCCAGGCATTGCTCGGCACACCACGGAATCGACTTAATATGTCGATTGCGGAACGAAGAGAAGTTACTTCTTCTACAGATAGCTCGTTGTTGAAAATAGAAAATGTCGGGTCCGAATAGCGATAGTAACTTTTCCTGCCATTGAATGGGTAAGCCTTAATCGGAGCATTGTAAGTAACTCTGTCACGCATATACTTTATATCCTCACGTATCTGTCGGATGCCAATCTGAGTGCCACACAAATCAAACAGGGCCTCATTTACTTTTTCTATGAGGTCATCAACAGTGTATTTATGATGAAAATCGCTGAAACAACGGTCAAGTATCTGATAACGAAGCTGAGCATTCTTGTTTGTAGGCATTGTATTAATTGGGCTTTTGCTATATTATTTATCAGGTTTTACAGGAACGATATCGTCAAGACGGACAAGGTCGTTCATATTACATTTGAGACACCGTGCTATTTCAATCAGGTTTTCTAAAGTCGGTTGCGAGGTATTTGTTACCCATTTAGAGATAGTTGCAGGGTCTTTACCAAGCATTTTCGCCAATTCCTTATTGGTTATCATGCGCTCGGCAAGCATCACTTTAATTCGATTCAGTGGTTGTTTATCCATGCTTTTTAGCAATTTAATTTGTTGTATTTGACAAAGTTATAGTTTTTCCGTTTAAAAATGCCCTATTTGCGTTAAAATATCACGTGTTAAGTAAAATAAATGACGATTTCGTCAATACTTTGAGTGAACTCTTTGTAAATTAGCACATTATTTGATATTAGAGATTTGATGTGCAAAGTAAAAGTATAAATGATAACAGAACTCAAAGAATTAATGTCTCTGAATGCTGAAATGAGTTCAGAAGAGATAGAATCGCGGTTTACTCAAATAGCTAAATTACTCTTTTCTGGTAGCTGTTATGAAAGGAGGGGAGTAGAAAGCAGGGGTTAGTCCGCCAACACTTGTTTCCTGTATTGATTTTTTAGAAAGGATGAAATCTGAAGGATAGAGTTCTATGTTCGGTTTTTGTTAACAGGTTATGTCATAAAATATATCTGTTGAAAATGACTGAACAGTTTTACTAAGTCGGAGGAAAAATCAGAAAATGTGTAAAACTTTAGCATAATATTAAAAGACTTGCTTATATTTGCTTAAATAATGGTGGTCTCTTTTTAAGTGGAAATAAGGGAGAATTTTATCAGATTATCTATACGGCCGTGTTGCAGAGGGAATATGAAATCGGTCGCCTATGGGAGCTATGAAGAATGTTGGTCAGACTGTTTTAATAAAATCATCCGCGAAGACCTGGTAGATTTTTCCGACGAAAACTATAAATCTTTCAAGGCAAGTCTGATGGAGTTTTCTGTCTTCTTTCTAGATGGTTTGATAGACGCATAATTATTTATCAAGATTTTCTGCCGGGACGTCTGAAGGAAAAGCTATAAAGAAGGATGAGGACTCAATGGGATGTTCCTTATACTTCGAGAAAAACCTGACAGGACAAAAGGTTATGTATTCGTCTACAATGAAATCAAGGACTACGTTATGGCGACAGCATTGACAATTCCGTTAAACTGTCTCCTTAACAAACTAATAAACCTAACTACTAATATCGTCAAGAAGTATGGCGGAAAAAATAGCATTAAAGGATATTGTCGAACTGAAAGGTTGCCCGACTGAAGAGTTTATCGTTCTTGCATCTGAAAAAGGCATTACTATTTCTAACGAAGAGGATAGTAAATTGTCTTTCGCTGAGCTAAAAATAATAGATCCTTCTCTTGCTTATAAATTACGGTATAAGAGGCTGAAGAAACAGAGTACGGCTAAGGAATCCATATCTTCCAAGGAATATATGGTAGCTGAGAGCACTGGCAAGAACACTCAAGTACCACTTCGTTCATTAGAGAGTTTGAACTCTCTCGCCATAGATGAGCCACGAGTTAATTTAGACTTCCAAAAGAAAAACGCGGTACTGCAAGAACTTGTCTCAATGGTGAATTATGCTGAAATAATGAGCATTGAAAATGTTCACACAATTCGGCGAAAATGGGAAGATTATGGTCTGGGAAGAGGGAAAAGATTTAAAGAGCTGTATAAGAAATATGAGTTCACGCTCAAAAATTTATATGAGCATCTGTCTGTAGAGCCTTCTGTTCTGGTTGCCGAGTATCAAACTAATCTTGATAAAAAGATTAGAATATGTGAGGCCCTCGAGAGTATTCCGGATGGTGCCAGTTTTGAGAAGCTTGCTGATTCTTTGGAGGTTCTGACATTACAATGGCGCGATGCCGGACCTGTCGAAGAGAAAGATAGGGAACAGATTAACGAGAGGTTTAAGAAGGCAAAAGAGACATTGAACAAAAAGGTTCAGTTGGAAAAGTCCAAGTTTGTAAAGCTGACCAATAGTCCTAAACCCCGTCATATAGGGATAGTTAAATTTTATGATAGCTCGAAAGGGTTTGGTTTTGTTGTTACGAATAACTATGGATTAGACAATGAAAACAAGAATCACCTTGAAGAGATTTTCATTAATTCAACCAGTTTCGTAGATAATTTTAAGCCTGATGAGAAAGATTGGATTGTATTTGAAGTAGAGAAGTCCAGACGAAGTCCTCGGGCAATTAATGCAAGATCTCTGTCTGAGTCTAGAGAGGATTTAATTTTGGCTTTAGGATATATAGGCGAATTTGCGAAGATTAAGGGGCGGGATAGTAAAGGAGAAAAAGTCTATGATCAAGACATTATCCCTTACGTTTACCAGTCTTATTGGACTAGAGATGATAAGCCTGCGGAATTTTTCAGTATACTGATTCAGTTCTTTGAATCTCTACAGCACGAAAGACAGGAGGAAATCATTGGTTCGTTCCTGTCTAACGAAGCTACATGTGGGCTTATAGAAAGTCTTCTGAAAAAGTGTGATGAATCACTCTCTGCATCTCCCATTGTTGAGTTTCTGAAGGAAAAAATCGTTTCTCTTGTTTTTGAAGGAGATAACCTCAATTGGTCTAAAATTACAGAGCTCATTGAAGGAGGTATGGATATTTCTTCGTATTATCCTTTATTATTGACGAATTTAATATCGGGAACTACAATTTCGTTGGAACAGAGAGCATTTTTGCTTCATTTGAGCTCTGAACAGGTTCGAACGCTTATTAGGTCGGGAGAAATCGCCGATATTCCTGAATGTCTGATATCCTTTTTATTTACCAATTTCAGGGATAATTATGCGTCATTTTTCGAGACGGGAGATAAACTGTCTGATAAGGAACTAGTTTTTTGGTTCTTGTCCGACAGCAATTTTAGCCATATTTTAGAGATCGGTAACTGGAATCAAATGATTCCTTGGGTTGAGAAACAGTCATCAAACATTGTAACGCCTCTGATTAATGGTTTTATAGAGAATGTAGATCTCGAGACGGATGATATCTTTCGTAATTTTAGCACTTCTGTTTTTGTAAAGGTTATGGAGGGGAAAGATGAGGACGAGAAGATTCAGTTCTTGCAACAATTACCTGAGCAGCTTGCTACAGATATTGTAGTTAAACACTTTGTCGGAACAGATGTTTACGATACCATCATTGGGGAGCAATGGAAATCTGTAAGGGCTGGTATCTCTTATGTTGTCTTTGATTTGGAATCGAACGGAGAGAGTATCAGGGAGTTTGCCTTCAAACAGGAGGAGAATATTCGTGTGTATCAAGGAGAAGAACAACTAAAATCCTTATTACGAGCGTTAAAGAAACAAGATGTCATTGTTGGCCATAAAATAAAGGATTGGGATTTAAACATATTGGAAAAGAAAGGATTGGAAACAAAATCCTTTATCTGGGACACACTCGAAGTAGAGATTCTGTTGAACCCATGCCGTTACGCATATTCTCTTCATACGCAGCATGACGCGAAAAGCGACACGGAGTTGGCAGACAAATTGTTTTGGAATCAATTGTTCCGACTCTCACAAAGGCCGGACTTGTGTGAATCGCTCTCATCGCTATTACCGCCTTCTATTAATAACATCTTGGCTCAACTTCAAAAGCCTTATTTTGAGAAACTGTTCAGAAAGAGCGCATTGGACACGGAACAGTTGTTCCAGGAATTGTCTGAAATCAGTGATGACCTTCGAAAGCATCTGGAAGCTATAGATTCCCAATCCGGTGATGGAAAAGTCTTAATTGTTTCTCCCAAAACATTATGGGGAAAGCTAGGGCAGTATATAGGTTTGTCATTCATCGACCGGTCGGACACAATTGATTATAAGACTCTTTCTAAAGAGAAATTGTTATCCAATCCTATTAAGGATGTTTTTTTGCAGACGATACTTACAAGGTTCCTGGAGTTGTCAAAGACTCCTGTTATAGCCAACATAGCACAGTATCTGAGATATAACTATTTTTCAGATGATGTATTGTCACAATATGTTTACGATGGAGCCTTCAGAAGTATTGTTTGCTGCGATATTGATGGATTAAAAGACTTACCTCAGCAGGAGGGCTATAGTCATATCTATTTTGTTGGATGCGAAATGGATGGACGCTTATGCCAGTATTCTCTTCCAGGACTTTTAAGTACATCTGATTTTATCAGCAGGAATTGCTGGATTCCTATGAGAATGGCCGGAACAAATTATATGATTGTATCTGGTGAAGAACAACGTATGTTGGGCATTAAAGGACTTCCAGATGATGTAGCCAATATTTGGGTAGAACGTCAACCTAATGGATGGTACCAAATTAATTATAATTTCAATTATGAAAGCCGTATTTCCAAGCTTAAGGATGACAATAAGACAGCTTCTATCGAGTATGTGTCTTGGAATTTGGCCAGAAGTGCAAAACGGCGGAATAGCATTGTTTTGGTCAATTCAACTTCCAGGGGGCGCTTTGTGGCCTCTCAAAACCGAGTCGGCTCTGCTTCTCGTTACAGATCATTGTATTGGACTACCCAGTTGAAATTGTTACAGGCCATACATGAGCAAGAGCCTGGGACGCCAATTGTATATGTTCTTGATAATAGTCTGGAGTTGCATGCTGTAGAATCCCATGCCAGACAATTAGGCTTTTATGTTCCGGATACCGGTTCTATGGCTCGTAAACTGGAGATTATTTGCAAACACAACAATGGCCTGTTAATTATCAGTAAGGAACAGTTTGGTTCCGTTGCCGGTTTGAAGGAGTTTGCGCGATACGTTTATGTTTGGGATAATCTGGCTGTAGACAAATGCCGGATGATGTGGACCGGAAAAATGCCATTCGGTGATGAGGCAAATGCGGAAAAAGAAAATGTTCAACAGCTGTTGGCGATTACAGATGCTACGCCCAAGGCCTGTCTTCTGGCGACGTGGCCTACCATCGAGTTCCAGAATAAATACATAGAAGCCAATAATCCAGAATCGAGACTGTATGTTATAGATCCATACTTGGATGATTTCGGCGACTTGGCGGATGCCTGGAATACAGGAGTCTTTAGCCCAATATTATGGACAAGTAAGGAGAAATATGAAAATGACATAAAGCAGGCATCGGCTTTTTATAGAGATTTTGAATTACCTGAGGATACTGCGAATGTTGCTGAAGATAAACGAATCAAGGAGGCAATGGAGGCTATTCGGAAGATTTTCCTTCCTGCGTATGAATGGCGTGAAAACCAATTGGATGCCCTGCCTGCCGTTCTGTCGAGGAAGAATGATTGTTTGGTCTCTATTCCAACTGGAGGTGGCAAGTCTATTCTATTCCAAGGTCCTGCGTTGTATTATTCTGCATTTACGAACAGACTCTCCATAGTCGTCACACCGTTGAAGGCTTTGATGGAAGATCAGGTAAATGAATTGCATAATCCTCGGTTGGGCTTCTATACGAATGTCGATTACTTGAATAGTGATCGTAGTCAGGGAGAGGTGCAGCAAATATACAGGAAGATTAAAGGTGGAGAACTTGCATTGCTCTATGTTACCCCGGAACGTTTTCGTTCCAGAAGTTTTTTGAATGCCTTGCAGACCCGTATTGTTAACGATAAGGGGCTTGAGTACTTTATCTTTGATGAAGCGCATTGTATCTCTCAGTGGGGACAAGAATTCCGTCCGGATTATTTGAATGTCATAAAGTGGTGCGAGGAACTCAAAAAGAGTTACTCGCAGAGTTGTATTACATTATATTCGGCCACCGTTACCAGGCAGATACAGGATGCAATTGCCAGATTTTTGCCGGGGGTTCAGCGATATGGTCAGAAGGAGGAAGATTACAATCCTATCCGAAGCCATATTGGGATGTCTTTTGTTAATGTGGCCAATGATGACAGTTCCAGAATTAAGGCAATTGTTGAATATATTCAGCAGAATAATATCGATACCACAAAGAGTCGAATGATTATTTTCTGCAGGACAAAGATGCAATGTGAGTTATGCGCAGCTTATTTGGAGGAGCATATGACTGAATTAGGGTTCTCTTATGATAAGGAAGGCTGTGCTCCGATAGGTTTTTTCCATGCTGGGATGGATGCTGATGACCGCGAAGAAATTTATCAAAAGTTTAAATCTGGTAGCATAGCGGTATTGTGTGCCACAAAAGCCTTTGGCATGGGAATGGACATTCCTAACGTTCACTATATCGTGCATTATTCACCACCTTCTGTTCTTGAGGACTACTTACAAGAGGTCGGACGTGCAGGAAGAAAAAGAGAGGACTATGAAGCGGCAGGTTTTGTCGGCGACAAGTTACTCCCGACAATTTGTTTGGTGTCGAAAGAGGATTTCAAAAAGGCAAAGGAACTGCTGATAAAGAGTATGCTTAGTTGGTCGAATCTTAACGAGATCAGAAAGTCTATCCTTGATTATATCAAGCCGCTGCAAAGCATTGAGCAGACTCAAAAGACACCAATAGTCGTTCCTCAGAATCTTTGGAGAAAAGATAAACTTGATGGCTCGTATACAGATTTCAAGTTGGGAATGTATTGGCTTGAAAACATGGAGCGAATTAAGATGGGGTTCTTGTGTCCGTCACATGTAAATGTTTCAATAACAGATAAGAATATCGCACTCAGAGATGTAGGTAACTTTAAGACAATGGCTAATGCCTATAAGGTATACGATTATATCAGGAATCACTACAAGCCGCTACATGAAGGCCTGATTCAGGTTTCCATCAATGACTTGAGGTGTGAAGTAAATCTTGGGTATCAAGCTGTATTGAATGCGCTAATATTCTGTACCAAAGAAAGGTGGCTTAGACTGGAGCAGGATATGCGTTGTGAAATATCTATGACCAGAAGCAGTGAGACTTCATACTGGTTGAGTAATAATACAAATATCACTTTGGATGTCATATTTGCAGCCGTTACGAAACTTCTTTCTGGTCTGAAGGCGCATGAAGAATTTGTAGTTGATGGAGCATTGCGAAAGCGGATGCTGAATGAGGCACTTGAAGAGAATAAGATAAGTACCAAACCTCACACACGCACTACAAAAGGTGGGGAAACAATAACAGAGCAATATATGCTTTGGTATGACAAGAAAGAAGCCAAAACCAAAAATATAGGTCTTGCCATAGCCAAGAATTACAAGGCAGATTTGTTACGAAAACGTGCAAAACACATTTTTACGGTGATTGAACTACTTCCAGGTGTGAAAGTTCGTTCTTTCTTGGATACAGAATCGAAAGAAGTAAAGCAGGTTATTTCATATGATAATTCATCCTGTTTGTCTTATCTCAGGGAACTGAAGTCTGATTGCCGGAGGTTTTTAAAGTATCTGGATGACAAAAACAATAAATTGGGCGGAAAATCCGGCAAAATTAACTGGGCGGATTGTCTCATAGAACTGAATCTTGATGGGAAAGGATACAGTTATCTGAATGATATTCTTCATATATTGAGGTTCTTGGCTATGTTAATTCAGACGGTCTTCTTCCTGTGGGCATCGAGGTTTATACAACTACGAAATCAGAGTTGCCAATCCGTGAAAAAATAAAGCCTGATTCGTTGGATGAGAGAGTTAAAAAGGACTTCGACCTTATGAATAAAATGAGGAAGATTCGTCTTGCCGCAATGAACGCCTTTGCGGGTAAAGGTAAATCGAATCTGAATCATTTCATTAGTGAATATTTCAAGTGTGTTACGTTTGATGATTTCTTCACTTTAGTAAGTAACTACTATGACGAGAAGAATCCTGAAGACCGTAAGTTTATTGCAGCCTTGCAGGATGAAGCTATCATAAAGGAGGAGAATATCTTAGGGGATGAGCAACGAATAATTTATGACGCTCCGACTGACGAAGATATCAATGTATTGGCCGGACCGGGATCAGGAAAAACACACATACTGACCCTACGGTGCGCCCGGCTCATTTATAGGGAAAATGTATCTCCAAACGAAATTCTCGTCTTGGCATATAACAGGGCTGTTGTGGTTGAACTGAGGAATCGTTTGGATAGACTGTTTGGTAGTCTCGGCTTGGGACGCTCTGCCAGCCAGATTCATGTCCATACATTTTCTGCTTTGGCAAGGGTTGTGTGCGGACAGTCGTTGGATGATGTCAATATTAAGGAATGGGAAGGCTATTTACTGAAGGCACTGAGCAGTCGACCGGCTGATGTTAAGCAAATCTTGCCGGGGATTCGCTATGTTATGATTGACGAGTTCCAGGACATCACCCAAACCCGTCTTGATGCTATGCTTATGATACGCCAAATTTATCCTGGAGTAAGGTTTTTCACTATTGGCGACAAGAATCAGAGTATTTATGGCTTTGACAAAAAGATTGATGGTATTCCGGAATCGACAGGACCTGATTACTATTATAAGCAATTAACCTCGAAACTTTCTCCACACGAGTATACAATGAGGACGAATTATAGGTCATACCCCAAAATTCTTGCAACGGCTTCTTATTATCTGAAGAATCCCAATGAGGCGCCTATTCCTTCAAGGAAATTACAGGATGCAGAACCTTCATATGAGTATGTGAAGATTGTCAATTGGAAGAAAGGTGCTGCAAAGTGGACAGATGAACTACCAGGGTTAGTTGAGCAAGCAAAAGCATCCCTTAGCAACGAATACCGTCAGAATAGAATAGAGGATATTGCTATTTTCTTCAGAAGCAGTGATGAAGTATATCGCGGATACGAAAGAGTAAGCAAAATGAATTTTCCTGATGTCAGAATTAGGATTCAGGGAGCTTCCGGATGTGAATTGTATCGTGTTCGAGAGATTCATGCTGTCTTAGCATATCTTCAAAGTAATTCATTAAAAGAGATTGTGATCTCTGGTTCACAGACGAAAAAGGAGTTAAGGACTTTTATTGAGAATCTTATGTCAAGCTACCCGAGATGGGACAGATTCTATCTTGATTTTGCATACACACTGATTCTTGATTATTTGGATTTCGTTTCATCCGAAGAGGACAATTATACATTCGGCCAAATGGCAGAATCCATTAAAGAATCGACTCAGACCGATGATGGTCAAATATACAAGATATATGATAGATATGAGGCTGAGAGAATTGACCGTAAGAAACAGCTGAATATCATTCTGACTACCATGCACAAAGTAAAAGGACTTGAATTTGATGCAGTAATCGTGACGCCTTCCTTTGCGTCTCTGCCATTTGATGGAAGAAATGATTCGGAAATTGATTTCAATGCTCCTCTCACTAGCGAAGAGTTTGAGGAATTGGAAGAGGAACGGCGCCTTCAATATGTTGCATATACTCGAGCACGGAAGATTCTTTGGATATATCGTTTCACTCGTGAAGCGGCATTGGATCAGATGAGAAAGTTCCCTCGACAAGATGCAAAGCTTGGCTGGACAGACAAACCAGAGATGGATAAGTTTTTTTTAAGTTATTTGGCTCTTCAGGATAAGTTTCAAAATAATAACCATATCCTTAATATGGTAGCTAAGAACGACCCTGTCGTGATTGTGCCATATCGTCGGCAAAATGGTGGAATTGGCGCATATGTGAAGCATAATGGTATAACTATAGGTTTACTATCGAGAAGCAGTAGGATAATCAAAAAGCTCAAGGTCTCAGATAGTAATAATGAGCCAATACCAGGAGTTTTGAATGGCTTGTTTGTGAATGAAGTGTTTACGTGGACGTACGCTGATACTGTCAGATTCGACCGAGAAAATAATACTACCTTTAGTCAGTTCTGGTCGCAGGATGCAATAAATTGTGGTTATATTTACATTGTTGACTTTGCTGGATATGCAAAATAAAAAACAAAGAATATGGATGAAATCAAAGAAGGAATCTTACATGATTATAATGCTGCCGTAATGAGCTTTAATCAAAAGGACTACCGTAGTTTTTTCATGAACATCCGTCCGTCAATCGAATGGTTATCCAAGTTGATGATTGTGGACATCGTAGGCAATGAAAATGTTGCTTATGACATCATTGACGGGGAGGTTTCAATTGTGAAGAACTCGTTAAATATCTATCAGATTCATGAGAATTCTTCAACCAAGAAACCCTCCGGAAAAGCCTTCCCATTATTGGTCCCTAAGGTATATTTTTACAAGCATCCAGATATATCCTCTTCTTATTTGGACAAGAATAAGGAGCGTTTACGTCGAGGATTGGAGAGCTGTGGTAGTGAGTTCGCTAGATTATATGACCTGGCAAGCGGATTCGGGAATCATACTGGCAAGAATGTTATGGACATATCTGTTCAGGCAGTAGGCTGTGCAGCCTTTATTGAAAGTTATTTTGACTTTATCAAGAGTAACGGTATTTTATCTTCAGAAACTTTGTCTTTCTTGTTTAGCCTTGCTGGTTTCAATCTTTCTAAAGAAGACAAAAATGAACAGTTTCAACAAGAGATTGATGAATTAATTACGGCATTGGAGAAGAAAGAGGCTTCGCTTTTGGAAGCACAAGCCATGCAGCTTGAAACCGAGAAGAAAAAACTGGAAGCCGAGACAAAGAACAGTGCTCTGGAAGCTGAAATTGCCTCTATGCAAAAAAGCATAGATGAATTGAAAAAACAACTTGCCTCTATTGAAACACAGGCTGTACAGCAGGTTGAAGAGGCTGAGGAAGAGCCGGTTGACAATAAATCAGTCAAATCAAGACTAAAACTCTCCAATATTCTGAAGATTTCCTCTGCATCATGGAATGTTGAGGAAGAATCTATGGATGATGACCAATTGGATCTCATTGAGATGAATATTGACAAATCAATGCTGGTCACTGGATGTGCTGGAAGTGGGAAATCTGTTATAGCTATGCACAAAGCTGAACAAATTGCGAAAACCGGTGCAAGTGTTATCCTTATTGCATATACAAAATCGTTATCCGCATTTATGCGAGAAGGAATAGACGAAAAAACGCTGCCGTATAAGTTCTACCACCACTATAGATGGAAAGAGAAACTTAAGATGCCCAGTGCGGATTATATCATTGTGGATGAAATTCAGGATTTTACACGCGAGGAAATTCTTGAGTTCATGGGCGCTGCCAAAAAGGCCTACTTTTTCTTCGGAGATTCTGCCCAGTCAATCTACAAGCAATATGGAAAGAATACTATTAGCATTGAGGAAATATCTGCATTGACGAGACTAACACCGATGAAGTTATACAACAATTATCGCCTTCCTAGAACAATTGCGAAGATTACCCAGGGGTATGTTGGTGTTAATGTTAATCCGTACGAGGATAAAATCTATCAGAACAAAGAGAAAGCATTGCCGCACTTCGTTCATCTGGACGGGTTTGAAGAGCAAATATCGGCAATATGCACGCTTATAGAAAAATATACGAGGAATATATTTGATAATCAGACGATTGGTGTGCTTCTCCCAAATAATGAACTGGTCGTTAGATTTTGTCAGAGACTTCAGGAATCTGATATCCCATGTGAATTTAAGTATACCGATGACAATTCAGATAGATTCGTTGATACCTTGGATTTTGAGACCTACCTGCCTAAGTTAATGACATATCATAGTGCTAAGGGGCTTCAGTTCGATGTAGTAATTCTGCCAATGTATGTTGGTGCATTTGACAATGAGTCCAGGAAGGCATTATACGTGGCTATGACTCGTTCTATGCACCACCTTTATGTCATGTATTCAACTCCAGCTATTGAAATGCCTTTATCGAACGTGCCGACAAAACTGTATCTTAAAACACTATAATTTAGCCAACTGCTATTTGAGTGGAAGATGAAATAAAAAGGAGATGATTGGATATACATTTATGAGGTATCGCATACAAATCTTTCTTTGGCCTGGTTTACCCCGTCGCGCAGAACCTGTTCAGTTTCTTTTACTGCCAGGCTTGCATCCAAATCTTTTAGGACGGTTCTTTCAAATAATGGCCTTCTAACAGGAGTCTGTTCATAGCCAAGGCATGAAGAATGCCTTGGCTTGCATACATATCTCCGATGTATAATAATTTTATCGGATTTGGTGGTTATTCTTCTTTTTTCAATGTGGGCAGGCTGTTGTCGTCGGTGAGTTCGTACTGCCAGTTGCACGGGTAGTCGGGATTGCTGCCGTTCCACTTGTTGATAGCGGCGTTCATGGCATCAACGGCTGTCTGCCAGGTAACATTTTCGCCGTCTACCTGCGTGGCAAAGCCGCTACCTTCATTGGAACCGATACCGGTATCGGGGCTGCCGCTCCAGTAGCAGGCGGTCACGGTACTCCAATTCTGTCCCACCACGCCGCCGGCGTAATCACTTTGTGCGGTGATGGCATCCGAGGCGTGGTAGCAGGCGGTCACGGTGCCGTCGCTGTTGCATCCCACTATGCCGCCGGCAAATCTGTTGCCGGAGACGGTACCTGTTGCGACGCAGGCGGTTACGGGTCCCAGATTGTATCCCACCACGCTGCCCACATAGCTGCCATTGCCCGTGACTGTTTCTGGAGCGGTGCAGCCAGTTACGATGCCGTAGTGGTTTTCGCCCACTATGCCGCCGACACCACCGTTGCCGGATACGGTACCCGAAACGGTGCAGCCGGTCACGGTACCGTAGTAGTTGTATCCCACTACGCCGCCGACAAAGTTATTGCCAGACACGCTTAAGTTTCGAAATGTCAGATCCTTCACCGTGCCATTATCTTTCAGATGGTTAACCAGTCCTCCTACAAGGTTTATTTCCGGTTGGTTGACGGTCAGCCCTGTAATAGTATGATCTTTGCCGTCGAAGGTGCCGGTGTATTGGTTGTCATAGTCACCTATCGGTGTCCATTCCATGCCTGTAAGGTCGATGTCGGCGGCAAGGATGCAGTTTGTCGACAGGTCATTCTGTGCGGCTTCTGCCCATGTCAGCAGACCGTTGGCGGTATAAACGTTATAGGTGTTGGTCTCTTTGTCGTAGTTGTAGTTCAACTCTCCGTCTTCGTCGTTTTCAGTCCAGTCACCGATGGTGTAGCCTTCCAGTGTCAGGCCTGTAGCGTTCACCTTGATGGTGTAGGTATATCGGTAGCCCGCCTCCAGTACGATGTCGTTTTGTGGGCGAAAGTCGAAGATACCGTCGCCAAGTTTTACCTGGATGAAAGGATTGCCTGCCGCGACGGTTTGCGGGGTGGCGAGCGCCTCGTGGGTGTTGGCGCTCGCGTTGTAAGTCTGTATGGTGGCGGGGTTGCCGTTGGTCGTGGAGAGGCTGGTCAGGTTCACCACGGCTCCGGTGACGCTTCTGACATCCGTGCCGCGCTTCAGTTCGACGGCCACGCGTGCCGTGCGGTGGGTGAAGGTGAGGGTCGGGTTGTCATATTCCACCGTCTGGTTTTCGGCAGAAATGAAGTCGTTGGCAGCAAAGGTTTCCAGCGTGTGCTGGTCGGTCTGGACCACCACATCGGGTAGGGCAGTCTCGCCTTCGGTATAGGGCCACCAGGCCGAAACGGTGATGTTGTTCCGACTGGTCCAGTAATGCGGGGCGTCGGAGGTCAGCGTAGCAATCGTGTAGTTGGTGGAGGTAGCCGTTACGTTGTATTCCTTCACCGTGCCGTCTATTGTGACGGCTACGGAGGTAACGCCCTGCCAGTCGCCGTCGATAGTAGCGCGTGAAGTGGGGGGTGCCGTTGTGGAGAGTCCGGTGGCGGTGAAAACGATGGGAGTTCCTTCAACTCCTCCTGTAGAAGTGCCCGATTCGTCATTGTTGCAGGCCGAAAGGCCGGACAGTAGGGCAAGGGCTGCAGGTATAAATACTCTTGTCTTCATAGTTCTTCATTTTTAATTGTCCTACAGATGGGTATTCGCATGCCGCCGTTTACATCGTTTTACGGTGTAATCGTGGCTTCACTGACTTTTGCTTTGAATACAAATATACTAAACAAAATATGGAAACACAATAATTATTAATAATATATGTTTTTGTAAATAAGCTACGTTTTTCTTGGTATATACTAAAGCCTGATATCATTATACTCTTCTGCCTGGAGGAGTTTCCCATGATATTTTATCTGTCGGAAATCGTTCATGCCTTACGTCACCACAAGGCACATAATAAAAAACCGTCGGAAAGTTGGGTAAGGACTTTCCGACGGCTTTCTGTTTATCATTTCAGCGGGATACCTGCATCATTGTATCCCCAAGGGTTTACATAAAGATGGTTGGAAAGTGTTGTTGAATTTATCGAATAATTCAATGCCGGGTGTATGGACATACGACATATGCTCAAAGCATTTTTTGCTTCGACCTGATTCCGTGGTTTGTATGTTCATTCTTCTTTGGCGCATTGTTATTCTAAAGATATTGCGGATTTGTGTGCAAAATTAATGATTTTTATTATTCGCCGTCAATAAAAAACGAGCGGAATTCCGTTTATGGAGGAATTTCCGCTCGAATTCATTGTTCTTTGGGCAATATTCTTTATTCTGCAGGGGCCCATTTGCAACGTACAGGAGAAACAATAGCTCCTTCTTCCTTCAGTTGCTTCATTGCCTTGTCTACTTCCTTGCGGTCGAGGCCACTGAGTTCTGCTATTTTACCTGCATTCAGTGGAACTCCTGCTTCTTTCATTGTTGCCAGTACTTTTTCTTTTGTTTCCATAATTCTGATTTTTAATAGTTGTTTTTTCTTATGTCAAATGTAATGTCCATGTATGTTCGTCGTCCTTCAATGTAATCGGTATACAATGTTTCTGCGTCCTTTCCTTTCAGGATTCGGCATTTGCCACATGATTCGCAATCGTGCAGACATTTCCATGAGTCAATTACGAATGCCCGTCGTTCTTCTTTGGTAGACTGTTCTATTGCCGGAGGTGTCATGGATGATATTGTATTTCTGAATTCATGCGTTCTGATAAGAGGCGGGTGTCAGTAACAATGTGAAAGGAAGCAACTGGGGCTTCATTTCGTTCTTTATAACAATTAACCTGCCATATATGTTGTCTTGAGTTCAACTTATAAATGCAACTTTTTGGGTGCGGAT
>UMHI01026819.1_pt1 | contig 21424 bp, 20 predicted proteins | sample 1965481 | NCBI WGS metagenome assembly UMHI01 (sample SAMEA4836093, study PRJEB28245) | human gut metagenome | biome: gut microbiome; material: fecal sample | place: Denmark | collected 2008 | reverse complement strand
TTGACGAAGCCCTTGCCGGTTATTGTACACATATAGAAGTAACCATCAACGAAGACAACTCGATTACCGTACAGGACAACGGTCGCGGTATTCCGGTCGATTTCCACCAGAAAGAAAAAAAATCAGCCCTCGAAGTCGTAATGACGGTCCTCCATGCCGGAGGTAAGTTCGACAAGGGTTCTTACAAGGTATCCGGAGGTTTGCACGGAGTCGGCGTTTCGTGTGTGAACGCCCTGTCCACTCACATGACGACCAACGTATTCCGCAACGGGAAAGTGTACCAGCAGGAATATGCCTGTGGAAAGCCGCTGTATCCCGTGAAGGAAGTCGGCACAACCGACATCACCGGTACCCGCCAGACATTCTGGCCCGATGCCAGCATCTTCACCGTCACCGAATATAAATACAGCATCCTGCAGGCCCGCATGCGCGAACTGGCCTACCTGAACAAGGGTATCACCATCACGCTGACCGACAAGCGCGTGAAGGAAGAAGACGGTTCCTACAAGCAGGAAGTGTTCCACTCTGAAGAAGGAGTGAAAGAGTTCGTGCGTTTCCTGAACTCCAACAATACGCCGCTAATTGACGACGTCATCTACCTGAACACGGAAAAACAGGGAATTCCCATCGAATGTGCCATCATGTACAACACGGGATTCCGCGAAAACCTGCATTCGTATGTGAACAACATCAACACCATCGAAGGAGGTACACACGAGGCCGGATTCCGCATGGCTCTGACCCGTGTGCTGAAGAAATATGCCGAAGAGAGCAAGGCGCTCGAAAAAGCCAAAGTGGAAATTTCCGGAGAAGACTTCCGCGAAGGACTGATTGCCGTGATTTCGGTCAAGGTGGCCGAACCGCAGTTCGAAGGTCAGACCAAGACGAAGCTTGGCAACAACGAAGTGAGCGGTGCCGTGAACCAGGCGGTGGGTGAAGCCCTGACCAACTACCTGGAAGAACATCCGAAAGAAGCCAAAATCATTGTCGATAAAGTGGTGCTGGCTGCTACCGCACGTGTGGCTGCCCGCAAGGCCCGCGAATCGGTTCAACGCAAGAGCCCGATGGGCGGCGGCGGACTGCCGGGCAAGCTGGCCGACTGCTCCAGCCGTGTGGCAGAAGAATGTGAGCTGTTCCTCGTCGAGGGTGATTCGGCCGGCGGTTCTGCCAAGCAGGGACGAAGCCGTCAGTTCCAGGCCATCCTGCCGCTGCGCGGTAAGATTCTGAACGTAGAAAAAGCCATGTGGCACAAGGCATTCGAAAGCGACGAAGTGAACAACATCATCCAGGCACTGGGGGTACGCTTCGGAGTGGACGGAGAAGAAGACAGCAAGAAAGCCAACATCGACAAGCTGCGCTACCACAAGGTCATCATCATGACCGATGCCGATGTCGATGGTTCTCACATCGACACCCTTATCATGACACTGTTCTACCGCTATATGCCCGAAGTCATCCAAGGCGGACACCTGTACATCGCCACTCCGCCGTTGTACAAATGCAGCAAAGGAAAAATCAGTGAATACTGCTATACAGACGAAGCCCGTCAGGCCTTCATCCAGAAATACGGAGACGGAAGCGAACAAGGCATCCACACCCAGCGCTACAAAGGTTTGGGTGAAATGAACCCGGAACAGCTGTGGGAAACCACCATGAATCCGGAAACCCGTATTCTGAAACAAGTGAACATTGAAAATGCGGCCGAAGCCGACTACATCTTCTCCATGCTGATGGGCGACGATGTAGGCCCGCGCCGTGAATTTATTGAGAAGAATGCGACGTATGCAAATATCGACGCATGATTCCATTTTTTCTTAATTCATTATTTTAAATCCATCCTCACATCTTACAGAGGGAAACTCCGGATTCCGAAAGGACATCCGGAGTTTTTTTATTTGCACAACTCCATGAGATTCATTATTTTTGAGCAGAACAATAAGCCACAACTAATACATAAGATATGAAAATTACTTTTCGCATACAATACCGCACGGTCTGGGGAGAAAGCCTTTGCATCTTCCTCAATCAGCAACAGATACAACATACCGTGGAGATGACCACCCGCAACGGGGAAGAATGGACGGGCGAAGCAAACTTCGACTTTCTTTCCTCTGCCCCCATCACCTACCGCTATGCCGTCAGTCTGCACGGGAAGGTGGTGCGGAAAGAGTTCGGAGCCATCCCCCACTCTTTCTACCCGGGCAACGTGCAACAGCAGCATTATCTCATTGAAGACTGCTGGAGAGACCTGCCGCAGCACGCGTATCTCTACACTTCGGCCTTCAACCACGCATATATACCGCAACAGCCGTCCAAACTGTCCGACAATGCCGGGCGCTGCATCACTTTCCGGGCGCTCTGTCCGGGACTGCGGAACCGGAAACAACAACTGGGAGTCATCGGAAGCTGTGCCGCCCTGGGCAACTGGGAATATTGCCGCCCGCTGCGGATGAAGGAAGTGCAGCCCAATGTGTGGCACCTGACACTGGATGCCTCCACCCTGCAGTTTCCTTTTGAATACAAATTCGTGGCTATCCAGAAAGAGACTGGTGCCGTGGAACGATGGGAAACACGTCCCAACCGCACTTTCCCTCTCCAGCCGTTGCAGCGCGGAGAGACTTATCTGCCCATGGAGACGGAAGTATTCTTTGACGACACTCCCCACCGGATTGCCGGCTGCGCCATCCCCGTATTCTCCCTCCGCTCGGAAGGAAGCTGCGGCATGGGCGACTTCGGCGACCTGAAGATGCTGATGGACTGGGCGTACGAAACCAAGCAGAAAGCCATCCAGATTCTTCCCATCAACGATACCACGCTGACGGGGAAGTGGACGGATTCTTATCCCTACAACAGCATCTCCATCTATGCGTTCCACCCGATGTACATCGACCTTCGCCAGCTTCCACCGCTCCACAACAAGAAAGCAGCCGAAGCCTTTGAAAAGGAACGCCTCAAGGTAAATTCTTTCTCCATGATGGATTATGAACAGTCTACTCAGCTGAAACTGAATTACCTGCACCAGATATACAAACAAGAAGGAAAGAAGACTCTTGCCTCAGAAGATTTCCTGGACTTCTTCCGCCGCAATGAAGAATGGCTGCGTCCGTACGCTGCCTTCTGTTACCTGCGCGACTTGTACGGCACCCCCGACTTCAACCAGTGGCCGGCCTACCGTACCTATCAGGCAGACGAAATAGCGCAATTGTGTACCTCCGGACACAAAGCTTATCCGCAGATAGCTTTCTACTACTACCTGCAATACCTGCTTCACGTTCAACTGCTGGCAGTGAGCACCTACGCGCGCCAGAAGGGCATCCTGCTGAAAGGGGACATCCCCATCGGCATCAGCCGCACCAGCGTGGAAGCATGGGTAGAACCTCATTATTTCCACCTCAACGGACAGGCCGGCGCTCCCCCCGACGATTTCTCGGTCAACGGACAGAACTGGGGATTCCCCACCTACAACTGGGAGCTCATGGAAAAGGACAACTACCGCTGGTGGCGCCGCCGCTTCTCCAAGATGGCCGAGTATTTCACGGCCTACCGCATCGACCACATTCTGGGCTTCTTCCGCATCTGGGAGATTCCCGACCATTCCGTACACGGACTGCTCGGCCAGTTCTCGCCGTCTCTTCCGCTCAGTGTAGACGAAATCAAGAGTTTCGGCCTCCACTTCGACCCCGACTTCATGACCCGTCCGTTCATTGATGATAGCGTATTGGAGAAACTCTTCGGCACACAAAGCGACATGGTGCGGAACACCTTCCTGGAGCCTGTGGCAGAAGGGCGCTATGCCATGCGTCCGGAATTTGACACCCAACGGAAAGTGGAAGCTTGGTTCGGCTACAAGCACGACGAAGAAAGTCTGAAGCTGAAGGAAGGTCTCTACACCCTCATCAGTGACGTGCTCTTCCTCCCCGACCACCACGACCCGGAGAAATACCATCCGCGTATCGCCGTGCAGCCTGACTTCGTGTTCCAGCAGCTGAGTTCCAAGGAACAGGAGGCCTTCAATCACCTGTACAACCACTACTATTATCAACGGCACAACGAATTCTGGTATCAGGAAGCCATGAAGAAACTGCCGGTTCTCACGCAGTCCACTCCGATGCTGGTCTGCGGCGAAGACCTCGGCATGGTGCCCGGATGTGTGCCTTGGGTCATGAAACAGCTGCAGATTCTTTCGCTCGAAATACAGCGCATGCCTAAAAAGATGAACGAGGAATTCGGACACACGGAAAACTATCCCTTCCTGTCGGTATGCACCATCGGCACCCACGACATGTCTACCCTGCGTGGCTGGTGGGAAGAAGATCCGGCACGTACCGAACGCTTCTATCACAACGAAATGCATCACATGGGAGCCATTCCGTCACCTGCTCCCGGATGGCTTTGCAAAGACATCGTATTCAATCACCTGAAAAGTCCGTCCCTGCTTTGCATACTAGCCTGGCAGGATTGGATGAGCATTGACGAACGCCTGCGCAACCCGGATGTGGAAGCCGAACGTATCAACATTCCGGCCCATCCACGGCATTACTGGCGCTGGCGCATGCATCTCACCCTGGAGGAACTGCTCAAAGAAAAGGAACTCAACCAGACCATCCGCGAACTGATTGAAGAGAGTGACAGAGAATAACAGCCCTATCTATAAACGAAGTGTCCCCGAAGCCTTTATGCAGACTTCGGGGACACTTCGTTTTTCCCACACCGAGAATTTATTTCTTGTTTCCCAACAGGAACTCGTCGATGGCCTTCTTCAAGGCATCCTTCGGCATGGCACCCTGAGATACCTGCGGCGTGCCTTCTGCCGGAATAAACAGCAATGTCGGAATACTGCGGATTCCAAAGGCTGCCGAAAGCTCCGGCTCCTTGTCTGTGTCTATCTTATACACCACAATCTTGCCTTTGTATTCTCCTGCCAACTCCTCCAGTATCGGAGCCACCATTTTGCAAGGGCCGCACCAAGTGGCATAGAAATCCACAATAGCCGGCAGCTTGCCTTCGTATTTCCATTCCTTGGGATTTTTCTCGTAATTATACACCTTGGTCAGGAACTCGGCTTTAGTCAGGTGCATCACGTTGCTCTGCTCCGCTGTACTCTTCTGCGCCTTTGCCTGACTATCTTTCGCCGCATTACTTCCACAAGCCGGAGTCAGCAAGGCAGCTGTCAGAAGCATCAACAATATTCTTTTCATAAATCACACAAATAATGAGGGTTATTGGTTACATACTGTTCTCACTGTGCAAAAATAGCATCTTCTGTAATAAGAACAAATTTTGAATGAAACAAATAAGGAAGGATATCCATTTATAACGTTTATTGAGACAAAAAAATCCAGACAATATCCGACTTCCCACGTGTCTCTGATATTGTCTGGATTTACAGAAAGTTCTTTCTGGCTATCTTTTATTTAATATTCTTCCTCGTTGAAGAAAAAATCTTCCTTGCTAGGATAATCAGGCCAGATATCTTCTATACTTTCATAAATTTCACCTTCATCTTCCATTTCCTGCAAGTTTTCGATAACTTCCAAAGGAGCCCCCGAACGCATTGCATAGTCAATTAACTCGTCTTTAGTTGCTGGCCAAGGAGCATCTTCCAGCTTTGAGGCCAATTCCAATGTCCAATACATAGTATATAATTTTAAACAGTTTTACTTCCGTTATATTGAAACACAAATGTATAACAAATTCTTTCACTCGCAACGCTTATCCCAATAAATTTCGCTTTCTTCTGTTAAATTATTTAACCTTCTTGACAAAACGAACAAATAATCAGATAATCTATTGATAAAACACTTCACCTGCTCATCCAATTCATAGGAAAGCGTGTCTTCCAGTGCCTGAATCCGCCGCTCCGCACGACGACAAACCGTGCGGCAGACATGGCAGACGGAAGCTGGATAACTTCCCCCCGGCAGAATGAAACCGGATAAGGAAGGCAGCGAGCTGTTTATCCGGTCGATGGCCTGTTCCAACCGATGCACGTTTTCCTCGGAGATATGACTTTCTACCGGACGGTCCATCTTTTCGATGTCCGTAGCCAGATAAGACCCTAATGAAAAAAGCTTGTGCTGCACATGACGAAGCAGTTCCTCATTTTCTGGATCATCCATCACGGAAACCAGCAATCCGATGGTAGAGTTCAATTCATCCACCGTGCCATACGCTTCCAGACGTACGTCTGATTTGGACACCCGTACTCCTCCCACTAAGGAAGTAGTACCTTTATCTCCCGTCTTCGTATAAATCTTGGTCAGTTTCATATCTTCAAGTTCAAAGGTTTTAGCAAATTCAAAGGAAATTTACGATGCGGTGTTCTTTCACACGTTCCTTATCGAAAAACACCAGTCCTACGTCGTAAAGATCGAATGTCACTCCCGTACGAGGATCTGCAATCACTTCTTTCCACCATTTTTTCTTGTCCGGCGTGGCATAGGGTGTACCAATCACGAAGCACGTATGCTTATCAACCAGTGGAAGCAGTTGCTCATACACTTCTTTGTAAGCAGTGGTATGGGCGATATGCACAATTTCCGGTTTCACCCCTTCCGCAACCAGCTTCTTCATCTCCGCACGGCAGTCGCCAGTCCGGTAATCGATGGAAGGTTTCCCTGAAAGAATTCGTTTTACGGCATCTTCCGGCTCTGCTGAAAACGTATAGACCTGCATGTCAGCATGGGCTTCGGCCATATAACGGGTACTCATGCCGCTTCCTGTACCGATTTCCCACATCACGGACGGCCGCAGATAGTTGACCAGCCGAAACAGGAACTTATCTACCTTTTCCCGGTAATGAGGCAAAAAAGCCACCACCCTGCGCAAGTGATGCAATGGTCCATAAGCATAGAACGGCAAGCGTTCGTACACTACGAACGTGATAAAAAAGAAATCGGAAGGAGAATGAACTCCATATCCACGACGATGCCGGAAGCGGCGGCACCAGTTCCACCCCCTTAATATTATATCCCCCATTTTGCTCGGATTCAATATTTATTTAACGGGGCAAAGATAAAATTTATAGCGGAAAAACAAAAAGGATAGGGAAATTATGATACAAAATATCCTGAATGAAAACCTAAAATTCATCAGGTCTTCACCCAGGATAAATATTTCATGAAGAACACGTGCGATTATTTGCGTTGTCCCAACTTGTCGTCCAAGTAAAGAATGCCGGCTGCATCACCGCATTTCTTAATCTTTTCAAGGATGTTCTGAGCAGTAGCTTCCTCTTCTACCTGTTCACGAACATATCCCCACAAGAAATCCTGTGAAGCTTTATCTTTTACTTCAGAAGCTACGTTTACCAGCTCATCAATCAGTTCAGATACGTGACATTCGTGCTGGTACACATGTTCAAAGACTTCCTGTACGCTTCCCCAGCCTTGCGGAACGACATCAATCTTGTCTACCTTTGCGGCTCCCCCACGCTTAGCCAAATAATCGGCCAAATCGTATGCATGCTGCAACTCTTCCTGTGACTGCAGTCTCATCCAAGAAGCGAAACCGTCGAAACCTTCTTTCTTCAGGTAGAAAGACATAGACAAATACAAGTTAGAAGACCACATCTCGGCAGTAATCTGCTCGTTGATGGCATTTTGTAATTTTTCTGAAATCATAGTTTTATCTGTTTGATTAAGTAATTCAACATCTGACAGATAATGAACAAATTCAATGCCAGAGAGTTGCCCTGCCAAAATGTCATCGGTTCATGTCCAATGACTGGAGCATACGGGGTTTTCCCCAGAAAAAACGGGATATCCGCAGCCTGTCCATACACCAGGCTATTGCAAAGGAACCTATCACGCAAATACAAAGTGAGACACACAGAAAAATCATCCCGGTTCCGTCGAAAGCAAACACCTTCACCAACGGCTTCACTGCCATTGTAAAGACCGGAGAAAAAACCAGCAAGATGAACGTATGCGAACCGATATAACCCAGCGAATGTTTCACTCCCCCCGGAAGATACCGGAACACGGCCAGCAGCAGACTCATTACCAGGTAGGTCAAAGCTACTCCGGCCAGTGAAGACTTATCCAAATTCACTTCCTCGGAAGCCAGCCAGACAATGGGAAGAATTGCCCAAAAGGAAGGAGCAAAAAAGGTACGGAAATCCACGGTCGTCCGTTTCAATGCCACACCTGCCATGAAATAAAGTGCATTAATCAGGGACAGTACACCTAAAGCTGACAATACGGCATAGCACAATGCCAGCAGAATCAGTACTGACACCGTACGGTTCCATCGTCCAGCCAGTTTATCCACTCCCCAATACGTCAGTCCGCACAGCATCAGGGTATGCAGATACCAGTAAGGTCCCAGCGGATGAAGGAACAACTTATCGAGCCATAACGACACGCTCAGATGCCCCACTGATTCCCGGACGGGAAGTATGGAGGACATCACGACATAGCCGGTTTCCATCACCGCATAAGGGACAAAAATCCAGCCCATGCTCCGAAGAAACAGACGGCCCTCCTTAGCGATGTTCATTACATAACCGGAGATAATAAGAAACGCAGGCATGTGGAAAGTGTACACCAACGACTTGGCATAGGGATACTTGTCACCAATATAAACCAAGTGAAAAACAATCATCAGCAAAATAAATACGGCTTTCAAGTAATCAAGCTCTGCGATACGATTCTTCATGGGAGCGAAAGATTGGTTTGTATATAAAAAAAGGCTGACTTGATTAAGTCAACCTCTTCGTACCCAGACCCGGTACAAGGCATAGAAATCATGGGAAAATAAAAGAATTTATCTTCCTTATTATCAATAACTTGCAAATTTCTTATATTCTCCATTTTTGCCATATTTTGCCCATTTTCTGTTATTCAGTACACTTTTAGTACACTTTGAAATTCCATTTTCTTTTGTACCTTTGCAACATCGGAAAACAAAAGAAAATCAATCATTTAGTGTAATCACCCGGTTATGGTACCTAAATCGGGATAAAACCTCTAAACAATGGCAAAGTTAGAAAATAAAACGAAAGAAAACCCCAAGTTGGAGCAAAATAAACTTTCGGATGGCAGAATCAGCCTGTATCTGGAGTATTATTTGGGTAGGGAGGAAAAGCCTGTATTGGATGAAAACGGTAATCAGGTGTATTATGATAGCGGCAAGATGCAGGGGAAACCCAAGTTTTCCGTCAAGCATCACAGACGAAAAGAGAACCTCAGCCTGTATCTGATAGACAAGCCCCGTACCCCTGCGGAACGTCAGCAGAACAAGGAAACGTTGGAGCTTGCCGTAAGGATACGTGCGGAACGTGAACAGGAATTCAAGGAAAGTATGTTGGGGTATCGCCTGAAAAAAGACCGAAATGTAAATTTCTTGGATTATTTTCAAGCCTATATCAATGACTACACTAAGAAGGACATTCGGATGGTGCAAATCGCGCTCAGCCGATTCAAGGATTTTTTGAAGGAACATTATCCGATGTATGAGTTCAGCATCAAGCCCGAACTTATTACAAAGGACATGATGGAGCAGTTTGTGGCTTATTTGCAATCGCGAAGTGTGGGCGAAGGAGCCAAAAGCATCTTCCAGCGTTTCAAGAAGGTAATCCATTATGCGATTGACCATGACGTGATGTTGAAAGACCCGTGCAAAGGCGTTACTTGCAAGGTGGACGGTCAGATTTTGCGTAAGGACGTGCTTTCGCCGGAAGAAATCCAACAGTTGATAGCGTGCCATTATGACAACGAGAACCCCAATGTACGGCGTGCGTTTATCTTCTGCCTGTATTGCGGCTTGCGCTTCTGTGACGTGAAAGACCTTACTTACCGGAACATAGACTATTCCAATAAGCTGTTGAAGTTTGAACAGACCAAAACTAAAGGACATTCCGCCAATAGTGGTGTGGTCATCCCACTTAATAACGGGCTTCTTTCGCTTGTGGGAGAACCACCAACAAACGGTAATAAGGATGTTCTCATCTTTAATCTTCCCTCTTATGAAAGTTGCTGTAAATCAGTCAAGCGTTGGGTAAAAAGAGCTGGGATAGACAAGCACATCAGCTGGCATTGTGCCCGCCATTCGTTCGCCGTGAATATCCTCAACAATGGGGCAAACATCAAGACGGTTGCCAGCCTTTTAGGGCATAGCGGACTGAAACATACGGAGAAATACACCCGTGCGGTGGACAAATTGAAAGAGGATGCAATAAACAGCCTGCCGGAATTAAAGTTTTAACCATAAAAGACTTACCTTTGCAACTATGGACTTTGAAGCATTAGTAAAACATATCAGCACGATACAAAGCACGTTGCAGGCGCAAGCCGCACACGCTGTAAACCTCGCCTTGACTGCCCGCAACTGGCTCATGGGCCGCTATATCGTGGAGTTTGAACAAAACGGTGAAGACCGTGCCGCATACGGCGAACAACTGTTGAAAAAACTGGAACAGCGGTTGAATGTCAAAGGACTGAACGAGCGCAGGTTTCGTGAGTTCCGGCGGTTGTACCTCGTTTATCCACAACTGAAAGAGCCTATCGCACAATACATTGTTTCGCAAAGCCAAATTCGGCATACGCTGAGTGCCGAATTCATAGAACCAATTCGGCGGTTGCCATCCGCCGAATCTGCGATAAACATTCGGCGGATGCCGTCCGCCGAATTGGATGATGCAAAAAGATGGATGATTCCGGCTGACAAACTCTTTAACAGGCTCACATATTCTAATCTGATGCTTATATCCACGATTGACAACCCAGTAAAAAGAGCCTTTTATGAAATGGAAACCATTCGTGGATGTTGGTCGTATAAAGAACTGGAACGTCAAATCAACTCCCTCTATTACGAGCGTAGCGGACTATCTAAAAACAAAGAAGCTCTATCTGCCTTAGTGCAGCAACAAGCCGCACAATTGCAGCCCAAAGATGTTATCAACACGCCTGTTACGTTGGAGTTCTTGGGATTGAACGACCGTGCCTTGGTCACTGAAAGCGACTTGGAACAATCCATTCTCGACAACCTGCAACGCTTCCTGTTGGAAATGGGGCATGGCTTCTGCTTCGAAGCGCGTCAAAAGCGAATCCTGATAGATGGAGATTATTTCTTTGCCGACCTTGTGTTTTACCACCGCATTTTGAAATGCCATATCATCGTAGAATTGAAGATAGACAAATTCCGCCACGAGTACGCTTCGCAACTGAACCTATACCTTAACTACTTCAAGGCGGAAGTGATGCAGCCCGACGATAATCCGCCTGTCGGCATCCTGCTTTGCACCGAGAAGGGCGACACGTTGGTAAAGTATGCTACCGCCGGATTAGACCCGAACATCTTTGTGCAGAAGTACATGATAGAACTGCCAAGTGAGGAAGAAATCAAGAAGTTTATTTCGACTACAAACTATTAGCGATAAAAGCACTACTGGCGAAAAGAGAAGAAAAATACATTCTGTTCTCTTTTTGCCAGTACGTTTATTACTGCCAACAAGAATAGGTTTAGGTTGGTTTGGGTATATAGACAAAGGAACAGACTAAACTTGTAGATATTTTTAAGGTGCTATTTTCATCATAAGAGTTGATTTGCTTAAACCTAACGGGAAAGGAATTGTCTAATAATTGATTAGGTTATTTCTTTTCGCTATCTTTGAGTGCTATTAAGATGATAAGTTATGAAGAAACTTCTGTTCATATGGCTTGCATGGGTTGTAATAGGCGGACTTTCTGCCCAAAACAATAAATGTGCAGATATGTCCGCATTGCTGGAAAACAAAGTATGGAAAGTGCAATTACCCCAAGACAAGCAATATGCTATGGAAATGGAATTTCGTGATGCAGGGTGGAGAAGCGTCTTTTTGTATGATGGCAAAAGGAAAAAAACTTTTTATTCTTATTCTTTATGCGGAGATACAATCAAAGTCTTTGAATCGAGGAAAAATTACATTATCCAAGAACTGACCGACAGCACATTGATTTTTCAGTATCTACCCGACTCTCTGACCATTGGCGTAGTCAGATGCGTGACTGACAACAGCCTGCAAGGACAACGAGAGAATGAGAATCGCTTGGACAGCATTTGGCGTGCGGAAATAGGTTGGAACATAGGTGTTCTGGATATGTCGGGGAGTCCAATTAAAGACTTATCAACCATTGAACCACCCCGGTGGGCAAAATGGAATTACGATTTAGAAAAGTATTATACTTCCCAAATGGTATATCCCGAAGAGTTGTTGAAAAAGAACCAAGCCGGATATTCCGTAGTCATGTTCTCTATCGATACCTTAGGGTTACCTCACGGTATCAATATCTTGACCACCATACATAAGGAGTTCGACAAAGAAGTTATCAGACTGACCAAAGAATTGCCGCATTGCTTGCCATGCAGGGACAAGGATGACAAGCGGATGAAATGTTACTATGCAGTCTATGTGCCTTTCCTGCCCCAACATTATCGAGACAGGGTGAAGGCAGACAGTATCGCGGAAGAAGAACAGAAACACTGTTTTGTGGAATGGGAAGCAGTTGCTTCTTTTCAAGAAGGACAGCCGTGGTCTGCGCAAAACTACATCACCCTACACCTGAAGTATGACCCTAAGTTATTGGGTGATAAACAACAAGTGAGAGGCATCTATACGATACGGATTGATTCGTATGGAGAAGTATATGAAGCCAAAGTCTTACGAAGCTGCGGCATACAGGATTGGGACAACCAAGTATTGGGAATCATCAGAAAGATGCCTCGTTGGACACCTACCATCAATTATTATGGCAAAGGAGAATACCGGGAATCCGTGTGGACTATACCCGTAATTTTTAAGAGGAACGGGAGTCTGATTGCCCATACAACTGAAAGTCACCTTGAAACCGGCGTTCCCGTATGCTATTTGAATGAACAAGGCGATACCATTGTGCCATACGGTAAATACAAGTTCTGCCAAACGGATACCATACGGAACATAGGTTTTGTGTATGAGAACAAGCAGGACGCACGGATTATTTGTATAGATAATCAAGGGAAAGAATTGTTTTATGTGTTCAAATATGATAACGGCCCCGATTATGTCCGTGAAGGACTTTTCCGCATCATGGATGAGAACGGACTGATAGGGTTTGCCGATACATTAGGTAATGTAGTTATTAAGCCCCAATTCAAGTTTGCTACACCTTTTGAAAATGGGAAAGCTCAAACCACGACAAGCGGGAAAGCCAATGATGACGGAGAACATTCTTTTTGGGCATCTGACGAATGGAACCTTGTTGGGCATAATGGAACTAAAATGATGAGATATACGGCTGTCAGAAACGGTACGGACTTGAAAGGATTGCAAATCATCCTATTTGACAAACAGGGAAAAACGACCCAAGAAATATCTTATTCCTATCCTCCTGACATTGAATTTGCCAATAATCTCGATGTTTGGGTTAACTTACAAGACGTTAGTTTTGATGGTAAAGACGATATACTTGTCAATCTTGGTCAATATGGCAATCAAATGATACAATATTATGATTGCCTTGTGTGGGATGAAACAAAGGGGCAATTTGTAAAAGATGAAAGTTTTAGGCAGATAGAAAATCCACAAATAAACAACGAGAAGAGATGTGTGTTTTCTTCATCGCGTATCTCGGCTGCGTCTTACAGCTACAAACGTTTTGAGTTTATTGACGGGCGGTTTGTGGAGACAGCAGCTTTGAACCAAACTTTCAGGGCTTCTAAACAACCGCCTTTATTCACTGAAAAACAATATGTAAAAAGCAAGGGCTGGGTAACATTGCACAAAGATGTTTCAATCGGCAAGATAAGCCATGATTGGTTGTCAATCATAATGAAATAACACCCTAAACAGATGAGAATATGAGAATGAAAGTATTACTGTCAGCTATCAGCTTGTTAATGGTTTTTTCCTTGCAAGCGCAAACCAACGAGCGTTACATCGAAGTGACAGGCACATCGGAAATCGAAATCGTGCCCGACAAAATCCATTATCTGATTGAAATCCGTGAATACTTCGAGGAAGAATTCGATGGTAAATCGAAGCCCGAAGAATACCGTACCAAAGTGCCTTTATCACAGATAGAACAAGGACTAAGGGAAGCTCTCGCCCAAGCAGGCATTCCGCAGAACGCTATCCGTACACAAGAAATCGGCGACTATTGGCGACAACAAGGGCAGGACTTTTTAGTTTCCAAGAAATTCGACATCACACTGACTGACTTCAATCAGATAAATGAGATAATCAAGCACATAGATACGAAAGGCATCCACACCATGCGCATCGGCGAATTGGAAAACAAAGACATGCTTGCCTATCACCAAAAGGGAAAGATTGAAGCATTGAAAGCTGCCCAACGGAAAGCTACTTATTTGGTGGAGGCATTAGGCAAGAAATTGGGCAACGTGATACGCATTGTGGAAGAAGGGAGCAGCAATGCTTTTCCATTTGCGCAAAGCAACGTTCTGGCATCCGATGCCGCTTCATTCGACAACTTCCGTACCATTAAGAAGAACTATTCCATGCTGGTGCGCTTTGAGATTGCAGATAGATAATAAAATCTGGAGTTTAGTGAGCTAAATATTCTTAAAACGGATAAATTCCATATAGTAAGATATCTATCAGAAGTGGAATTATATACCTTTGTCAGCAGTAAAACCATAAAAGTGCGATTATGAAAAGGAATGGTGTATTATTTTTACTGTTATGTTCAATCTGTTTCCTGATGGCAGGTTGTCTGGATGACGATACGCCGAAAGACAAAGTGGAAACGATGGATGCTGAGGTTTCTCCCATGACCTATATTGACAGTCCTGTCATGTCAAGTTACCCGATTGAAGGCATGTGGGTAAAGGTTGGAAATGCTGATTTCGAGTACATGGACTTCAACGAAATAGCCGGATTCAAGTATGACCGTGGATATGCCTATAAATTACAGATAGAGCGAACAACATTGGGAAATCCTCCGGCAGATGCCAGCAGATATACTTATAAATTAGTAAAAGAACTGTCAAAGGAGGAAGCTGAAAGTACACGTGATACCATCCATCTATTCGTATCAGCTGAAGAAGGATTTTACGATTGGGACGATTGGAGAAATAATGACCTTCAAGCACCTTGCATGAAAATACGTGAATCTGAAGAAGATGCATGGATGAATGTTCCGTTCAATAAAATAGAAGGCTTTATTTACGAAAAAGGATATGCTTACGAATTGCAAGTAGAGAAAATCGTTATTTTGACACACCCCACAGATATAAGATGTCAGACCACGCAATATGTATTGCAGAAAATCATTTCTCAAACAACGCCTGAATAAGTTAGAAGAAGAATGTATTTGTGCGAATAACAAAAGCCGAAGTAAAAGTTCAGTTTACACTTTTTTACTCCGGCTTTTGTTATTAGTTAGCGTTAAGGATTTCCTAAACAGTCAGCTTCTTTTTTCAACTGTTCAGCTTGTTCATTGAGCAGCCTTGCCCGTTCCAAGGCTTCCGCCTGCCTGCGGCAACGTTCCTCAAAATCCAGCACCGAATCCGTCAGGTTGCGGATGAAACGCTCGTCACGCTGCCACTTGAACTTGTTTTCCAGCCTTTCAAGGGTACTGCCGTCCGCCTGTCCCAGCATCAGCAGATAGCGGTATTTCATATCGTTCTCCTGTAACCGTCCCATCCGTTCAGCCAAACGGACATTCAGGAACAAGGAAGTGGCACAAACAATCAGTCCCGCCGAAAAAAGGAATAGTCTCGGACGTACTAATGAAGCAGCCTTGTTGTAAATCCGCTGATAAAGCGGCACGGGTTTAGCTTCCTCCCCTCCGGATGTGCGCTCTTCATGACAGCGTTGCAGCATTTCCAGCATGTCTTTGAGGCAGCCGAAAGTGGCGACCACATACTTTCTGACATCTCCGAAGGACTGTCGCTGTTCTTGCTCCGATTTTCGCAGGTCTGCAAGTTGGTTCAATATGTCTCGCAATTCTTTTTCAGGAACTGCCGGGTTTCTGCGTAACTCCGACAACGCCCGTTCTATAGCCTCCAGCCGGGAAAGGGTTTCCTCGCGTCCGGCTGGCGTTACCTGCGCTTCCTGCTTCTCCTTCAGTTCCGTGACCATGGAGAGAAGCCCCTCTAAAATCAAATTTTCTTCCATATCCGTTTACAGTTTAAGTTGTCTTTTCTTTTTCTTCTTCTTTTTTCTCAGATTCCAGTCGATTTCTTCGTCAGATGGAACAGACGGCGAAACATCAAACAGGCTGAACAAGCCGCCCATTGAAGGGCCGTCGTTCCTTTGCGGTGTTTGCTCAGGCTCCAAAATGGGTGCGGGAACTATCTGCTGCCGGCTATTTTCTGCGGCATCCATTCCTGCGTTCCCAAAATGCTTATCCAGCTTGGAGAAGCTGAAACTGCGGTCTATTTCCGAACCTTTGAACGTATAGGCGCCTTTGGTGAAGGAGATGCCCTGTACCTCGCCTGTACGCCCTTTATATTTGAAGCGGATGCCGATGCCCTTTTCTGCCAGCCGCTTTTCCAACTGCTTCCAACTTTGGGATTTGCCGATTTCATTCCTTACTGCCGTATAAATCTCGTATTTCGACTTGTCCGGCTCTTTCAGGCGATACTGCTTCACCCGCTCTTTCCCCTTGGCGAAATAAAGCCCGTGCTTGGCTTTCAGCTTCTTGCATACCTGTTCGTTACGGTACATATCGTTCCGGTCAGAAATGGTCTTGCCGTCGTTGCCTACGCGGTTGAACACGATATGCACGTGCGGATGCTCCCTGTCCTGATGGCGCACGATGATGTACTGCGTGCCGGTGATTTTCATCTCATGCATGTATTCCTGCGCCAGTTGCACCATCTTCTCGTCCGTCAGCCGGGGCGCATCCGCTGCTGAATAGCTCAGTGCGATGTGTCCGACAGGTTTGCCCAAGTGCGGGTTCATGGAGGCTTGTGCGAGGAAGCTGCGGACGATGTCCTGCCTGCTTTCCGCCAGTACCCCGTCCGCGTGGAGCAAGACCGCCTGCTCCTTGCCCAGCACGTAGCCCACACAGCCCTTAAACCCGCTTCCTTTCCTTATTTTTCCAATCATCCGACAAATGGCTTATGATTTCCACTATCCTGTTCTTGAGCTTCACCAGTTCGACCGCCACTTTTGCAAAGCCCCCGGCATTTGCCCGGTGCGCCAGCTGGTTGATGTTGTTCGCTTCGCCTGCCAGTTTGCGGAGGGTGTCCGCATCCTGCCTGTTCAGCCGGGGCGTTATTTCAGCAGACACGACTGCCTGCCTCACATACTCGCTGACACGCAGCCCGGCTTCACCCGCCCGCTTCTTGATGGCGTAATACTGCAATTCGGTCAGCTTCGTGCTGACCACCCGTCTTTGCCTGTCTATCCGGTTCTTTGCCGGACGACCGCCTGATTTGTTCCTTATATCTGTCATACATTTTTGTTTTTGGAAGTTGTCTTGAAAATTGCGACCGACGGGAGCGGTTCCCTTTGCGGATAGCAAAGCAAGGCGGTTTCGGTCTACCGAAACATAACCTTGCTTCCCCTAAGAAACGTCTGCCCGTTGCTCACAGTGTCTATCTCCGCCGGGTTAGATTCCCCTGCCTTTCTTCTGCCTTAGCAGCAGTTTCTGTCCGTTTTTCTGTTCCTGCTTCCTGCCGCACAGGTAATCGTTCAGGTCGGAATATCCCCGGTAATTGTGCGAGAAATCCCGTACCCGATAGGAGTATTCCGCTGTGATGGCTTGCGTTGCCCGGAAGCCTGCCCCGTCATTGTCGAGCAGGCAGTGGATGCGTTCATACTGCCCCAATGCGTCAATGGCTTTCTGTACATTGGCGGTGGAGTTGAGTATGACGTAATCCTGCCTGTCAAGGTTGGGCATGACAGGGCAGTTCTTTGTCCTTAGCGTGAGGAATGAAAGATAGTCCATGAAGCCCTCGAACACCAGGCACTTCTCCCTCGGTTCGCCCTCTTGCCGGATATGGGTGATGTCTTTCGGTGCGATGCAGCCTTTGAAAAAGGAGTTGCGCACCTCGTAGCCGCCAGCCATATTCGGGAAACCGATGGCAAAGTAGGGCTTGCCGTCATAAGTGAAACGCAGTTCCCTGCATTCTCTTTTTGCCAGTGTGAGGTCAATGCCACGCCCCTGCAAGTAACGGAGCAATGCCGGATGGGTGAGGTCACGGACTTCCAAATGTTGGAAACTCGGTGCCGACCTTTGCTGCCGAAAAGAAAAACTGACCGGGCGGACATGCGTAGCCTGTTCTGCAATCCGGTTTAATAGGTACGGCAGATGGTCGGAACAGTAAAGTTCCTGTGCCAGTGCGATGATGTTGCCGCCTTTGCCAGCCCCGAAGTCATACCATTGTTCCCGTTCTGTGTTTACTTTAAAGGACGCTTCATGTTCCTCCCTCAGTGGCGATTTGTACCATAGGTTCGCTCCCTGCTGCTTGACGGGTGAATATCCCAGACTGTGCAGGTAATCGGCGATGTGTATTTTCTTTGCTTCTTCAATGTTCATAATGCAAACTTTTTAGTGGGTGATGAATAATTTGGAAGTGTGCCAGTCCGGTTTAGACCTTCATATATACGCCCGTACCGTACCGGACTTGATTGCCGGAAGTGACAGGAAACAGGAAGTCTGTTCCCCTTACATATATACCCGGACTAAACCAAACCTGTTTTTAGTAGTGAAAATCTGGATTGTAGCGGTATCCCTTTCCTTCCTTTACAATCATACGCTTGTTCACGAGAAACGTGTTCAGCGCCACAAGGACATTACGCCCACGCTCGTAGCCGATGCTTGCATAGCCCTGCTTCAACGCCTGTATGACGTTGGAATAGCCCTGCACGGTGCGTTTCCCGAAACCGTTTTCCAATGCAGTGCGGTGCTGCTGCTCGGTCAGTTCCGTAAGCGGGAAACTTTTTTCCTGCTTGGGCTGCTGGAATACATAGCCGTCTACGGCTTCGGGCAATGCGCTGTCGTTGATGCGGAAAGCGAAAGGCTCGAAGTCCCGGTCGCGTATGTGTGCCGCTTTTACCTCGCTGATGTTCCCGTCCTGCGTACTCTTGGTGATTTGCAGGACGGTTTCCGCCTTGTTGTTCAGTTCCGTGCCGATGTGCCCCCTCGTGTTGTCGTCCCCTTTATTCAGGTGCAGCACGGTATGAATGTGCAGGTTATACCCGCTTGACCAGCGCATGAGCAGGTTTATCAGGTCGGTTGATTCGCTGGGACTGTTGATGTCATACATCAGGTCGCGGATGCCGTCAATGATGAGCAGCCCCACATCGGGCATGTTCTCCAGCATATACTCGATAATCCGCTTCCGCATGTCAGGGGTCTGTTCCCGAAGCACGATGAAAACAAAGTCGTCCCTGTCCTGGTCGGTCGGAAGCCCGGCAAGCCGCAGGATGCGTTCCATCACCTTATGACAATGGTATCTGCTCTGTTCGGTATCCACATAAAGGATTTTCCGTTTGTCCGGTGGCAGGCACGCTGAATAGTGCAGCACCTCGTCATTGGTCAACGCCGCCGCAACGATGGCGGAGATGTTGAACGTCTTTTTGCTTTTCGCCTTTCCTGTGGACGCGCTGAAATTGCCCAAAGTCCCGATGGTGGAGCCGTTCACCCAAAGGATTTCGGGCGGCACGTCGTAGGTATCTGTCACTTTCAGGCGGATGCTCTTCCAAAGAGCTGCGAAGTCCTCCTTCTTCATGATGGCATCCCCTTTAGCCTCTATGCCTTTTTTGTTTTCCATGGGCTTTACTTCTTTAAGGGACGGTTAAGGACATACTTCTGCGCTTCCTGCTCTATCTGCGTTTTGGTCTTTACCGGATTCTGGCGGAGCCATGCTTCCAGTTCGGACTTCTCGAAATAGAGCATCTTCCCCTGCGGCTTGTAGTGGGGAATCAGGTTGCCTGAAGTCAGCTTGTAGAGATAGCTTTTCGACAGGCAGAGGAATGCGCTCGCTTCATCGAAGCTAAGCACATTCTTGGTCATAAACAACATTCTTTCGAGTTCTTCCACTCGCATTTCCAAAGTCTTTTCCATACTGTCTTTAACTTTTCGGTGATACAATATGAAGGTGCGCACCCTCGTTTCTTTTTTGATGGGGCAAAAATCGGCATCTTCCAAAACATCGACACATAAGTTACGGGTAACTCACGTGAAATATTTTCTGTTTTGACCTATGCAGACATGCCGCATCGTTTTGTTAACGGGGGGCAAAGTTAAGGGCTTGAAAATGAAGACTAATTGAGCTTTGTTTGACCGCTCAGACTATGCTCAACCTTTTTTCAGTTGCTTGATGTACTTGTCTATGATTTCGTATCCTTTCGGGTAGATGCACTTCACGTTGTCTGTCGCGCTCGACAAGTCGCTGCGGGTGAGGTGCTTGTCCTTTATCTTGGCAAGTACCAACTTGTTGTTGGCAATGACGGACTGCCACTCGTAAGCGATGTAATTGTAGCAGCTAAGCTGCATCATCAGATAAGCCAGCAGGCGGTTGTTGTTGGACTTCAATACCCCGTTCAGCTTGCAGGCGAAGAAGTCCGAAAGGATTTTCTGAGTAACGGTCGTGGTGAATATGTGCGCTTCGTTGATACATTCAACCAGCAGTTTGATTTGTTTCGGAGTGAGGACAGATTTGAAAGGATTGGATTTCCCTACAATTTTGGTTGGCTCGGATTGTGCCTGTACTTCTTCCTTAGGCTCCCCTTCCTGCTCGGTTGAAAGTACGGATGTTACGGCATACTTGTTTTCTAATTGTTGGAGGTATTCCAAATATTGGGTTTGCACGGCAAAGCGCACAATGGAGGAAAAGAACGGAAGCTGTTCATCGTAACAGGTCGGTGATTGCAGGTATTCATCTATATTGAAAGAGGAGCATTGGAAGGATATGTACTTTTTCCGTCCGTCAAAGGATAGGTTTTCAAAGAATCCGCTTTCCCATAGGAAATCGGGCATCTGAATGTCGAAGCGGATATTGTGCAAAGCCCGGTTCTTTTGGCATAAGGATACAATGTAGTCTGTAGCATTGAATATCTCCTGCCGGATGTGGTTTTTCATTTGTTCTTCCGTCAAGTATTCGCGTTTTAGGGCAAGCGCACTGGTTTTCATCCCATATTCATGCGCAACGCATCGGTCAAGTATCTGTTGTATCTTTCTGAAATTGGCTTCTCTTATATCTTCCATACTCATTGTGCATTAAAATCGGTTCAGGTCGCAAAGATAAGGCTTGAATACCGTTTTCAGCGCAAACAAAAGCAGGAGAAAGGAAGAAATATGCAGCATCTTCGTTAAGAAAACATAAATAAGGAGTGCCAAAACCACGAAAGTACACGTTTCCTTTGTTTTCGTCAAGAAGTACGCTTTTAGTACGCCCCGATAAAACGAATAAGGCTGATAATCAGTCGATTATCAGCCTTTCTAAGTACCCAGACCCGCATTTGAAATAACTAAATCGGGAACAATCC
>UMHI01011855.1_pt1 | contig 21453 bp, 19 predicted proteins | sample 1965481 | NCBI WGS metagenome assembly UMHI01 (sample SAMEA4836093, study PRJEB28245) | human gut metagenome | biome: gut microbiome; material: fecal sample | place: Denmark | collected 2008 | reverse complement strand
CCGGATGCGGGGCTCGGCGTAGACCTCGTACCACGTCCGCACCCATGATGCCACTGTGTAAGTGCCAGCCTTTGATACGTCTAACTTTTGGCTTTCGCTGATCGCGGCTTTGAGTTTTTCCTTGACCTCGGCCTGCGTTTTACCCAGCACGTTCTTGATGATCCGCTTTCCGCTCTCCGGGTCATAGCCTGCGGTGTAGCGGCCCTCCCATCGTCCGTCCTTTCGTTTTCGGATATTGCCTTCTCCGTTTGCTCGTCTTTTCGACATGGTATCGACCTCCTTTGTAACGGCAAACCATACCATGAACAGCACAGGAAAGCTATCAAAAAACGGAATCGTTATCAGAAAGTTATCATTTGCCACCCCGGGGCTGCGCCGCCTTATCTTTGACTATTGCGGCGCAATTTCTGCGCTGCCGGAAAGCCTTTTTGTTGACTACAGCGGCGCAAAATATGTACGATCTGCGCTGAAAATCGCCGCTGCTCAAAGAGCACTTTTTTGAGTGGTTGAAAACAGCAAATTTCTCAACCGCCTGCGGAACGGTCACCTTGAAAAGTCTGTTGCCACAGGCATTTGCCGTGTCCGACGTTCACCCAAGACCGCGAAAACGCCCGCCAAGGTGTACCTTAGACTGCGGTTTCATAACCCCGGAAAGCCCCGCACTGCGGGGCTTTGTGGGCGGGCTGCGGGCACTTGCGACTGCGGCCCTTTATCTTGTGCTAAAATCGAACGGCCTTCACCGCCCAGAAAACCTTCCTGTAAAGTTCGGCTTTTCGCCCAAATCCACTTCCACGAATATCGCCAAAAAGTTACCGTTACAACGCTGTTTCAAACCACTTCTCATCGCACTTTTCAACTTCTCACACAAACGCCCCACGTTCGCTTTCACGAGTGAAAGTGGGTACACACTCGCCTTTCGGAGAAGAATCGCACACAACGGCTCACACGGCGAAACAGGGGCCTTCCGGACGGGGCCGCTATCACTACCCTCGACACGTACTGCACGTTTACGAACATCCCCGGGCCGGGTGTCAGAACGGTGTACTTTGCCGCTTTGGGATCTTGGCCGGGAGGTGCTCTCGAAGAACGCAGAAAGCCTTCGGGACAGCGATGCGCTTATGCGTGTCGCTGTCCCGAGGCGTCGCGGCCCCGCTGGGCTGCGTGATCCAGTGAGTGCACTATTGATTATGTGGTGAGCATTTGTAACCCTTGATTCTGCCATGCTTTTATATACATACATTTCCCGGTTCCCTGTGAACCCTCACTATCAGCAACAACTCTATCTCAGACCATCTTTCATCGTGTTTTTCAGCCTCTCGCACAAATGGCCCATGTTCGCTTTCACGAGTGAAAGTGGGTACACACTCGGCTTTCGGAGAAAAATCGCACACAAGGGCACACACGGCGAAACAGGTGGTGTTTGGGGTGGGGGGGTATCACTACCCTCGGAGCGTTCCTCACGTTTCGGAAACCCTGCGTGGCCAGGGGGGAGAACGGCAAACTTTGCCGCTTTTGGGCCTTGGTCGGGGGTGCTCTCGAAGAACACAGAAAGCCTTCGGAACAGCGATGCGCTTATGCGTGTCGCTGTCCCGAAGGCGTCGCGGCCCCGCTGGGCTGCGTGATCTTTTTCATTTCTGACGAAATTGTGGCCTGTATGACCTGTTCCAGAAACTTTTTTCGGTTTTCCAGACGTTCCAGCTTGTGCTGTTCCTGTGCAAGTTGCGTCTCAGCTCGTTCCTTTTCGGTGTTAGTGTTCGCCAGAAAAACCACTGGGGACTATTTCAGCCGGACGCCAATATCAGCTCGGAGTTGGTCAAGGGGTTTAGGTTTTGCCATTGTGCTTGACCTCCTTTTTTGATTTTGGGGATAAAAAAAGACCGTCAACTTTTCGCACAGTGCGACCAGTCAACAGTCTGATTTTCGATGTTCATTTTTTGTGTTCAGTTCGACAAAACAGAAGCTGTCATTTTGTTGTAGTTACTTCAGTTGCAAAAATCTTGCTGCAAAAGCTCCGAGTGCCTTTACTTTACGCAGCATGGCTGATAAACTAGGAGTGACCGTAGATTACTTTTTGTACCAGGTCTCCACACAAGCGGAAGTCAAGGCCATCTCTGTTCAGCTGACCGACAAAGATTCAGAGTATGTCGCATTTATCGGCCGTCTTATTTCGACCTGCAATGATTACTACGAACCAGACAAAGAACTGGATAAAGAATATATGTATTAATGGAGCCAGTGATGTTGTTCTCTAATGCATACCATCCCACTTAATATAAAGTTTTAGACATCTGTCCGCTTTTTCTTCACTATAGACACTATTGAAATAAGAGCAACATTTAAGAGGTCCATGTATTCTTGTTCGAACATCATTCCAATACTTAGAAAATGGAGGTAATAATATTTTTATTCATTTACACCATTTAATATTTTAGAAAGCAAAATATGTTTACAGCTTTCGCAAAAGTTAGAAAGGAGATGGCATGACACAATTATCAACACGGAGAGTAGTAATTGTTTTTGTTCTTGTAATGTGCATATCTTTAACTACGAATGTTTTTCTTCTCCAAAAAATTCACAAACAAGGTGAACCTGTTGTAACACCGCCTACTTTCTACCAACTCATTGATTCAATCAATGAAAACTTCTCTTATACGGGATACAATGAAATTCTGAATCATTCAAATCTATTCATGGCCCTTCCCCAGCAGGCAAATGATGATACCCTCCCAAAGCGTTCCAAAGTATTTGTATACAAAGGAATTGATAAGAATGTTGTAATCATGTTAGGGATTAGTTATAGCGAAGTTGCCACAGACTTATCAGAAGAATGGTATGCCAGTTATGATTATTCACCTCAAATACTAAATAGCGCGGATGATCTATTCGGATACAACCGAAATCTCCCTTCCGCATTAGTGTGTACAAACTCTTTTAGACTTTCAGGTTTTAACTATACAATTACATGTTTCTCTGACAACCAGTCAGATATGTTGGCACAAAATGAACTGACTGCATTCAGCAACGCCTTACTTGCTTTTTTAAGCGAAAAACGCTAGATAGGAGTAAATTATGAAACGTATTGCCAGTTTGTTCTGCACAGTTTTAATATTGCTTTCTATTTGTACTATCCCTGCATCCGCTCATGAAGAATGCTCGTTTTCTAAAAACCATGTTCCTTATAAGGTTACTTTTTCCAACAGCATTGATGAGCACGATGCCGCTATTGCAGCAAAGCACACATTCCTGTAAAAACGCTGTGCTTACGATAATTTGGCTTTTTGGTAAATCTCCGCCCGGTAGCGAAATGTAGACAGCGGCATTTTGCACTCTTTCGCTGCTGCGGTTCCCGTGATTTCGCCGCTTTTCCAACGCTGATAGACGACGTGGAAGTTCTCCGGCAGCGGTTTGGGAACCCTCCCGAAGCGGATTCCCTTGGCTTTCGCCGCCGCGATGCCCTCCGCCTGCCGCTGACGGATATTGGTACGCTCATTCTCCGCAACAAAGGAAAGCACCTGCAACACAATGTCGCTGAGGAACGTTCCCATCAGATCCTTGCCCCGCCGGGTGTCTAACAAGGGCATATCCAGCACCACGATGTCGATGCCCGTTTCCTTGGTGAGTATCCGCCATTGTTTCAATATTTCCTCATAATCGCGCCCCAGACGGTCGATGCTCTTGATGTAGAGCAGATCGTCTTTTTTTAGTTTCCGCAGCAGCTTTTGATATTGCGGACGGTCAAAATCCTTGCCGGACTGCTTGTCGATGAACAGGTTTGCCTCCGGCACCGCCATTTCCCGGAGCGCGATGAGCTGGCGATCCTCGTTCTGTTCTCTGGTGCTCACCCTGATGTAGCCGTAAATCATAACGCATACCTCCTTGAAGTGAAAAAGGGGCCAGTCTGTACCATAAATACAGATTGGCTCCTATGTAAAGGGGTATCGTATTTGAAGATCCGCGTCCGGCGCTCCAGAACGGCTTGCGGCGGCCTTCCGTGAAGTGGTCGCCGACCAGTTCGTAGTTCAGCCCCTCCGTAGCGAGCCGCCATTCCTGCCGGGTCATTTCAACATAGCGCTTCTGTTTCACGCCCGCTCCTCCTTTGATTTTTCTGGGAGCATTGTAACCGGCAGAGCGCCAAAAATCGAATATGCAGGTAAAGAAATCACCGGGAACCGTCGATAACAGACGGTTCCCGGTGTTTTTTCTTTGCCTTTGCCGCACCCGATAACTTGGCTTAGTCAATACTTCGTTATCAGCCCCGAGCAAAAGGAAGCGGGAGATGTGGTTTTCCTTGACATTCTCCTGTAACTTGCTATAATGAGGGTAGGAAAAGGGCGCTGCGACAAGCGGTCAGCCTTTACGTTCTATTTCTTGCGAAATGACCGCTCGGGCAAGGGGCGGTCATTTTCTCTTGCAAATCTGAATAATCAGACCAGCAAAACCAATCAGTACCAAACAAAGCTGAAACAGCTCTGAATATGTAACCATTGGCATCACCTCCCTTCCGGGAAGTGCTGACCGCCTGCCGTTCGTGCAGCGCCTGACCGCATTTTACCAATTTCTGCATATTCTGTCAAGAAACCCGCCTTGCCATATGAGAGCGCCCTGTCCTATGCGATCAGAAAACGAGGATCGCGTTTTGACCCACGCCGTGACCCACGAACAGAAAAAATGGGGCGGAAACAACGGAGAAAAGCGTATCTACGGGTGATGGAATTCTTCGGCAAATCCGTTTAACACCGCTGAAACAGTGCGGAAGACGTCCCTATCGAATCTTCACACGCATGAGGCCACTGGTTCGAGTCCAGTAGTCTCCACCAGAAATCACCGGAATCAATTGATTCCGGTGATTTTCTTTCGTAATCCGCAACTTTTCAAGGCACTTAATTTTTGCCGTTTTTTCAAGACTCACACGCCGACCCACACGGGGAAAGGTGCGGAAAGTACCGGACAGGGCCAGACGGGATTTTTCCTGTCCGGCCCTGTATTTTTTTACCGTATTTACCGCATTTGCTGGCTGATGACCCCGCCGATGGTGTCCGCGGCGTCCTGTTTCATCTGGGCCGTGGCGTGGGTGTAGGTGTTCAGGGTGAAGCCCGCGGAGTAGTGTCCCAGCGCGCCGGACAGTGTTTTCACGTCCACTCCGCTTTTTAGGGACAGCGTGGCGAAGGTGTGCCGCAGGTCATGAAACCGGATGTGTTCTGCGCCGATGGCCTTCAAAATTTTGTCGTGGGTTCGCCGGAAAGCGTCCGGGTCATACATGGTTCCAGTCTTGGGTGACGGGAACATATATGGGTTGCGAGAGTGCTTTTTGTGCTCGGCAATTAACAGGTCAACTGCCTGCTGCGGAAGGGCCAGCGTTCGCACGGAGTTGCGAGTTTTCGGCGGACTGACCACCAACTCCCCGTTGATACGGTTTACCTGCTTTGTGATAGAAAGCGTTTTGTTCTCCACATCCAAGTCCGTCCATTGGAGGGCCAGCAGTTCACCACGCCGCAGGCCGGTGGTCAGTTCCAAGTAGAAGGCCGCGAGGAGACCCCGGCGCTCCGCTTCGGCAAGGTACATCCCGATTTTCTCCTGTGGCAGAATTTTCATTTCCCGTTTTTCGAGCTGCGGCAGCTTGCAGCCCTGGGCGGGGTTGGTGAGGATCAGTCGCTCCGCCACCGCCTGCTCCAAGCAGTTGTGCAGCAGCGTGTGAACACCCCGAACCACTCTGGGGCTGAGGCTTTTGCCCCTGAGTTCAGGAAAATTTTTGCGCTGAACCCGTCCGCTTTTCTGGAGATTGTTGTAAAACCGCTGGATCTGAATGGTGGTCAGCTTGTCCAAGGAAATATTTCCGATTCCGGGGATGATGTGATTCTCGATGTAATTGGTGTAGTAGGCTTTGGTGTTGGGCCGGATGCGGGGCTCGGCGTAGACCTCGTACCACGTCCGCACCTACAATGCCACTGTGTAGGTTCCTGCTTTGGATACGTCTAACCGATGGCTTTCGCTGATCGCGGTCTTGAGTTTCTCCTTGACCTCGGCCTGCGTTTTACCCAGCACGTTCTTGATGATGCGCTTTCCGCTCTCCGGGTCATAGCCCGCGGTGTACCGACCCTCCCAGCGGCCATCTTTGCGTTTCCTGATGTTGCCCTCTCCGTTTGCTCGTCGCTTTGGCATAAAATCAGCCTCCTTTGCCAACGAACAATATCCGTAGGGATTGGGTATCTCTTTTTGCAGCTTGAAAATACAGGTATGCACCTTCGACCCAGCTGAAATCGTGGCAAATTCGTGGCAAATTGCTGGAATATCTTGACTTTATGCGGATGATATGCTAAAATTTTTCCGGTTTTTAGGTGACTGTCTGCGGGTGGTCCGCCGGGAAATCCATTAGAATTTAACAGATCGGAGATACATATTATGGAAAGAATCAAGACTCTCGAGACTCGTAGCCTGTGCGACAGCGCCAAGAACGGCGGCTGCGGTGAGTGCCAGACCTCCTGCCAGTCTGCCTGCAAGACCAGTTGCGGCGTGGCAAATCAGAAGTGCGAGAACACCAGCAAGTAATCAATTGCAATTTTCAAAAAGCTGCCGCCTGTTCAGGCGGCACTTTTTCTGTACGAGGAGAACGGAAGAATGGTACATCAGTATCAACTGAACGGCTACAACATCGTGCTGGACACCTGCTCCGGTGCCATTCATGTAGTGGATGAGGTAGCCTATGACATCATTGCGCTTTATCCGGATCACACAACGGATGAGATCGTAACGGCAATGATGGAAAAATACGGCGCACGCGAGGATGTGACGGAGAAGGATCTGCGGGACTGCATTGATGACGTGGAGGCGCTGAAGCAGGCCGGGAAACTCTATACCCCCGACACCTTCGCGGACATGGCCGGTACGTTCAAGGAGCGTTCCGGCGATGTGGTGAAGGCGCTGTGCCTGCATGTGGCGCACACCTGCAACCTGAACTGTTCCTACTGCTTCGCCAGTCAGGGCAAGTATCACGGCGACCGCGCGCTGATGAGCTTCGAGGTTGGCAAGCAGGCGCTGGACTTCCTGATGGATCACTCCGGCAGCCGCACCAATCTGGAGGTGGACTTCTTCGGCGGTGAGCCGCTGATGAACTGGGACGTGGTGAAGCAGTTGGTGGAGTATGCCCGCAGTGTGGAAAAGGAGCGGGGCAAAAATTTCCGCTTTACGCTGACCACAAACGGTATGCTCATCGACGATGACGTGATCGACTTCGCCAACCGGGAAATGAGCAATGTGGTGCTGTCGCTAGATGGCCGCAAGGAAATCCATGACCGGCTGCGGGTGGACTATGCAGGCAATGGCAGCTACGAGCGCATCGTGCCCAAGTTCCAGAAGCTGGTAGAGGCCAGAGGCAACAAGAACTATTATATGCGCGGCACCTTTACCCATGCCAATCCGGACTTTACGAAGGACCTGTTCCACATGGCGGATCTGGGCTTCACGGAGTTGAGCATGGAGCCGGTGGTGTGCGCGCCGGAGGACCCCGCCGCACTGACAGCGGAGGATCTGGAGATCGTGAAGGACCAGTACGAGCTGCTGGCCAAGGATATGCTGCGCCGGGAAAAGGAAGGCAAGCCCATCACCTTCTATCACTACATGCTGGATCTGACGGGCGGCCCCTGCATTTACAAGCGGATCTCCGGCTGCGGCTCCGGCACGGAGTATATGGCTGTGACCCCTTGGGGAGACCTGTATCCCTGCCATCAGTTCGTGGGTGAGGAAGCCTACAAGCTGGGCGACATCTGGAACGGCGTGACCAATACGGCCCTGCGGGAGGAATTCCGTTCCTGCAACGCCTACGCCCGGCCTGAGTGCAATGACTGCTGGGCGAGATTCTACTGCTCCGGCGGCTGCGCAGCCAACGCCTTCCACGCCACGGGTTCTATCCGCGGCGTTTACGAGGCAGGCTGCGAATTGTTCCGCAAGCGTATTGAATGTGCCATCATGATGAAGGTGGCGGAAGATTCTGCCAAGGCCAACGGCTGATGGAAACGCCCATTGCTGATTTTGTCCGGCGGTACGCGGATTCCGGGATGGTCCGGGCGCATATGCCCGGCCACAAGGGAAAGCCCTTTCTGGGTTGCGAGGCGCTGGACATCACCGAGATCCAAGGCGCGGACAGCCTGTATGAAGCGGAAGGCATCATCCGGCGCAGTGAGTCCTATGCCGGGGAGCTGTTCGGCTCTGGCCGGACGGTGTACTCCACAGAGGGGTCCAGCCAGTGCATCCGGGCGATGCTGTATCTGGCGCTGAGCTGCGGAAATGGGGCCCGGACGGTGGTGGCGGCCCGAAATGTACACCGGGCGTTTGTATATGCGGCAGCCCTGCTGGATTTTGAGATCGTCTGGCTGTGGCCGGAGCGGAGCACATCTCTCTGCAGCTGCCCGGTATCGCCGGACACATTAGAGCGGACGCTGGCGGAGCTGCCTGCACCGCCGGCGGCGGTCTATCTCACCAGCCCTGACTATCTGGGCGGCATGGCGGACATTTCCGCTCTGGCAGAGGTGTGCCGGAAACATGGTACGCTGCTGGCGGTGGACAACGCCCACGGCGCCTATCTGCGGTTTCTGGAACCCTCCTGTCACCCGCTGGATTTGGGCGCAGACCTGTGCTGCGATTCGGCACACAAGACGCTGCCGGTGCTGACCGGCGGCGCGTACCTGCACATCAGCCGTGCGGCTCCGGCATCTCTCCGGGAGAGTGCGAAAACAGCGATGGCCATGTTTGGCTCCACCAGTCCGTCCTACCTGACGCTGGCGTCGCTGGATCTATGCAACCGCTATCTGGCGGATGGGTACCGGGATCGCCTGCGGGAGATGTGTGGGCGTCTGGAGGAAGCGCGAAAGGCGCTGACGGCTGCCGGTTGGCAGGTGGAACCGTCGGACCCGCTGCGGCTGACCGTCAGGGACCCAGCCGGGATGACCGGCGGGCAGTTGGCGAACCGTTTGCGGGAGAACGGCGTGGAATGTGAATACGCCGATCTGGATTTTTTGGTGCTGATGCTGACACCGGAGAATCGTGCGGCGGACATCGAGCGGCTTGTGTATGCCATAGGAACAAACGACGCCGTTTATGCGCCGGCGCCGCAGCTGACGCTGCCGCTGGCCCGTGGAGAACGGGTATGTTCCGTGCGGGAGGCGCTGTTTGCCCCACGGGAGACTGTACCGGCGGCACGGTCGCTGGGCCGGGTCTGCGGCGCCCCTACCGTGGGGTGTCCGCCTGCGATCCCCATTGCGGTGTCCGGTGAGCAAATTGGCCCGGAAGCGCTGGAACTGTTCCGGCGGTACGGCGTGGAGCAGGTGGAAGTCCTGCGCTGAAAACGGTTTTGAGAAAAGCAAGACCGGCAAATCTGAACACAGACAAACCGCAGGACCGGCAGTATTTACCGGGTCTGCGGTTTGTTTTCTTGCTGTATGCATCCGGCTTGTGAACTGTGGAGTCTTGCCAACGGCGCGTTTTGGGGATGGCCTTCTGCCGATGAGGGAAAATAAAACGCCCGCTGTTATAGTAGGAATGCGGTCTGGCAACTGCAAGGTGTAAAACGAAGGGAGACCACACAAGAAGGAATACCACAAACAGTTTATCAAAAATCTTCCAGTGTGCCTCTTGGATAAATTACCAGAAAGTCCAAAGACTAAGCGTAGTTTCACGAGGATAAGGAGATTTGAAATATGAAAGCAACAGGAATCGTGCGGCGCATCGATGACCTGGGCCGGGTGGTCATTCCCAAGGAGATCCGCCGCACTATGCGCATCCGCGAGGGCGACCCGTCACAGATGACATTGGCACCGTGGCAGCGTTTCAGCTTCGCCATGCTGGATCTGGCAAAACGGCAAGGCTGGAACTAATACATAATGTCGGGACGGCCCGACTCATGTCATTTGCATGAGTCAGGCCGTCTTTTACCACCAATATCCGGAATGCTTTGGCGTTTTTTCATCCTTTGCTTTTGCGTGATCTCGTTTTCCCAGAAGCTCATCCTCTCGGGATATGGTCGGATCGTACCAATCCGCTTTTGCGTTTGCCCACTCCTGCCATTCAGAAATATCTTCATCCAGATGGGCTACTTTATACGCTGATATGTAGCGGCGAATCTTGCAAGCGGTGTCATAGTCATCAGCAATATTAGCCAGCGCAAGAGTGCGGTCGACCTCTGTATTATACCGCTTGCGGCGTTCTTCCTCCCTGCGCGCATCTTCCTGACGTTTGCGTTCAGCCTCTTCCCGCGCAAGTCGCTGCTGTCGCAATCCCTCAGCAGCCGCATAGAGCTCCAACATCATGTCGCCCAAACGGTCTTCCAGTTGATATGCTTTACAATCGCGGAAGCTTTTCTGATTGTTGATCTTGAGACAAAGACGGCCATTGTATTGGTAGTCGTACTTGCTGATCTGGGGCCTTGATGCATAGGAATACTTCCGGCGCTTTTCTTCGTATTCTAAAAGTTGGCGGTTTTCCTCTTTTGTCGGGATGTGATTGATTTTATCCTGTGACTCAGAGAAAGAAACACAAACAGTTTCCCCATTAACAGCAAACTCCAGATTATCCGTAAGCTTGCAGCCCAACGGTTCCATTGCTTTGATCAGGGCGTCTATGATGCGGCAGGCACGTGGAATAGAAGTGTTGGATATCGTGTTTGCTAAAAACGGTGGTGCCGGTGTATTGCGCGGCCGCCATTTGTCATTGGCATTGCGGTTTTCTTGCTTTTTCCATTCCGCAATCACCTTCCGGTGGGCAATGATTTTGGAATGCATACGTTCGTTTTCATCCGGCAAAAGAATTTGTGACGCAACTGCCATCACAACAGCACGCTCTTCATCCCCCAGAAACTCAAGAACATTTTGGTTTGTTTCAGATGGTGGAGTGTATCCTGTTTGTGCGCCGATTTTCTTTGCAGTCTTGGTGCTTTGAGGTAACGGTGTCTTTGCAACAGGCTTTCCAGCCCTGAGTTTTGCCCAATACCCCTGTGACGGAGTTGGGATCTCAAGGGATTTGCACACCTTATGGATGGCAACGTCTGACACTTTGTATTTCTTTGCGACCTCTGTCACCGGGGCAGCCCAGACCTCCTTGTAGAGTGTTTCTCGGTCATAGACATTGTAAGTTTGGCCCCATTGTTTGATGGTTTCTGGTTCCTGAAATAGTTCCGCAACCACGTCAACTTTATGCGTCTCGTCGGGTACCTGTTGTTCCTGTACTACGGTTGACGATACAGAGAGTTGCCGCACCTTTTCCTGTTGATCAGAGAGTTTCTTGTTTGGATCAGATCCCGGTTCGGGCTTCTCCCCCTTGGGCAAAGAGACTTCCTTTACGAGCGAAACGACTTTATCAAACGGCTTTTTCAGCGCAGTCTTTTCCACAGGTTTCCCAAAACTTATTTTTGTCCAATATCCGGACGGTGGAATTGGAATATTAGCCTCTTTGATCTGCTTTAGAAACTGCGAATAGGGAATATCATATTTCTTCGCTGTTCCGGCGGCGGAGATTTCCCAGATCTCATCATATAGCTGCTTCCGTGTCAATCGAATGACTGTCATTTGCACAGTTGACACCTCCTTTCTCTTTGAGCCTTGGACTGTCTGGTCTTGCGGGGGAATGACTTTCTCTGTAGCAAGCGTATTGGGTTTCGTACCATCATCGTTTTCCGCCATTATGGAATTCTGTGGTTCTAATGGCTTTCCGATGAGCGCACAAAATTGTTTGATCCCTCCTATTCTTCTTTTTCGCTTAATAGAAAAACCAGATCCCGCTTCAAGTCCTCAAATTGAGAAATGATCCGACTCAGATTCTTTTCGATCCCTTCCACCTGGATCTCGTTGATTTTGCCGTGGTTATAAGCAATCAATCTTTCCGGAATGATGGAGTAGCTCCAGCTTTCACGGTAAGCGTCTTCATTCTTTACGGCAAACCCGATCGGCAACACATTGTTTCTTATGCCGAGTGTCAACAAGTTCGTAGAGATCCCGAGATAATCCGCTGCGATTTTGATCGTGATTTTAGGCATTGCTCTGATTTCATCATCTGTATACTTTTCCATGCATTCACCTCCTTCTAAAAGTTATTTTATGGGCAAATAATTTGCCATTGTTGCTTTCATTGTACAGATTTCGTTTCAGTTTGGCAAGGTTTCTCCGAAAACATGATTGAGTGGAAGACCACGCAACGGCGTAGAACGAGGACCACTTGAAGTTCTGTAAAATACAAATTGAACATTTGCGGTTTACATTAGCGCCGTGGGAGCAGTTTTGTTTCGGAATGATGGATTTAGCCAAGCGGCCGGGGTGGAAACCGCTGTGATCCCAACTACTTATGGAACGAAATGATATTGCACATCCTCATAGGAAAATTCGTAGATCGGTACATCAGGAAATTTTGCACGGATCTCCTCTAAGCTGAAAAAGGACTCGTTGGAAATTCCTTGTTGCCCAAGGGAGTCCGGCCTGCGGAAATCCATATAGCGACTGGCAGAAAACTGACCGTAATGGCTCCGAAATTTTCCACAGAGCCTGCATCTTCCACCCCATGCATACCCAATAAATTCTCGGATGATAACTTTTTCATATTCGTGTTTGTGGTTAGAACGTTGGACACTTTTTGAAGTCTTGGAGGTTTTGGATTTCTTCCTATGACGCGCATCCTCATCGTACTCCTGTAAGAATCGCTTCATCGGTCATACCCCCTTATTGGTATCACGGAGAAGTTCTCGTTTGCTCTTTGCTCGGCAGTAGGTCTTTCCACTCTCGATCCGCTTTGTGACCGGACAAAGGCCGTTCCAGGAACCGCGCTGCTTTGTGTAAAAGGCTCGCTGTGCCCGTTTCGCCTGCTTTTTTAATGGGGTCAATTTATTCATGAAGTCCCTCCTTCTGTGGTGCATTAAGTAACTCTTGAAAGCTACGGCAAAAATCAAGATAGCCAGCATGTCCCAAAAGAAGCATCTTAGACGGCAGTTTTTGAAGGGCGGTCAGAAAAGCCGTTTCGTCACGCTTCCTGACCTTACAGAAAATAACGCAGTAGTCGTTGTCGGTGCGATGGGTTTCCTGTCTAAAATAGACCCGCACTTTCTCCTGAATGAATAGCTGATCCGCAAGATAGTCTTTCGTATCCACAAAAGCATAGTGCCGAAAGAGCAGGGAATGGCTTTCAAGTTGAACAAAGTGCGTGTTGCATAGAACCTCTTGTTGCAATTTCATTACAATTTGGTGAAAATAGTTGTTTTTCTGCTTGAAATTCGCTATGCTAAAATCTCCCACTGGGAAATTCACCAAGGAGGCTGAGAAAATGAGCCTTGTATCGTTTCCGGTCATTGATCCTGCTGCAACAGGCAGAAACATTATGCGCTTGCGTCTGGAGCAAGGGTTGACGGTTCGTGATGTGCAGGTGTTTTTCGGTTTTGAAGAACCGCAGGCCATCTACAAGTGGCAGAGCGGGAAAAGCCTGCCCACCGTCGATAACCTCTACGCCCTGAGTGCTCTCTTGGATGTACGGATGGATGAGATCTTAGTTGCCGCAAAGCCTGAATTGAAAATTGCAGAAATTGAGCCGCAGGCCGAAGCCTGCGGCTCAATTATATTTATAGTCTGTTTTGTTGGCGCTGTCATTGAACTGCTGGTTGAATTTGATGACAGCATTGTAAATTGGAGAAATACGCAAAATTCCAGAAAGTGAATATTGACTTGCTCTTGGGAGTACACTATAATGAAACCAAGAAAACTGTGTAAATACGCAAAATTCCCGAGTGAGGTATGGATATGATCGAACGGAAAAAATATCTGGAACGGCTCATCGCAAGAAAAGAAAACGGTTTAGTGAAGGTCATCACCGGCATCCGGCGGTGTGGAAAGTCCTATCTGCTGTTCAATATCTACAAGAGCTATTTGAAATCCATCGGCGTGGAGGATGACCAAATCATTTGCCTTGCGCTGGACGATGACGAAAACATCCAGTACCGCAATCCGTTGGAGTTGGGCAAATACATTCGCAGCCTGACCACAGATGAGAGCAAGACCTATTATGTGTTCCTCGACGAGATCCAGAAGGTCGTAACCATTCAGAACCCCTACATTCAGGGCGTGGAGGATAAAATCGGCTTTGTGGACGTGGTCCTCGGCCTGATGAAGCACGATAATATTGACGTGTATGTGACAGGCAGCAACTCAAAAATGCTGTCCTCGGATATTTTGACCGAATTTCGCGGGCGCGGCGATGAGATCCGGGTCAATCCCCTGTCTTTTGAGGAGTTTTACCACGCCTACGAGGGCGACAAGCGGGACGCTTGGCAGGAGTATTATACTTACGGCGGCCTGCCCCTCGTGATGATGAAAAAGAGCCACGAGGAAAAGGCAAAGTACCTGCAATCCCTGTTTGACAAGATTTATCTTGGCGACATCATCGAACGGAACAAGATCTTGCACGATAAGTCCGTTTTAGATGATATTCTGAACATCATTTCCTCCTCGGTCGGCTCCCTGACCAACGCGGGGAAAATTGCCAGAACCTTTCGCAGCGAACGGCAAGTCAACATCAGCGATGAGACTGTCAGCCGGTATCTGGAGTTTTTCGTGGACGCCTTTATGATCTACAAGGCAGACCGCTATGATGTGAAGGGCAGAAAATATATCGGCTCGCCGCTGAAGTATTATTTCAGCGATGTGGGCTTGCGAAATGCCAGACTGAATTTCCGCCAGCAGGAAGAAAATCATATCATGGAGAACATTATTTATAATGAGCTGTTGTGCCGTGAGTTCAACGTGGATGTGGGCGTGGTGGAGTACTGTTACAAGGACGAACAGAAAAAGAGTAAGCGCACGCAGTTGGAGATCGACTTTGTGGCAAACAAAGGGAGCCGTCGGTATTATATCCAGTCTGCCTTGACCGTGGCAGACGAGGAAAAGCGGGCGCAGGAAGTAAACTCTCTCAACCGCGTGGGGGACTCCTTTAAGAAGATCGTGGTGGTGAAGGACAATATCATCCCATGGCACGATGAGAACGGGATCCTGTATGTGGGCATCGAGAAATTCCTGCTGAACGAAACAGCGATGGAACTGTGAGAGGGTAGCGAGGTGTTACTATGTTCTACAAAATGATCGAAGCCAAGCGCAATGAGTGGTTGGCTTCGGAGACTTGCACAGTCAAGGCGGTCATTGACTACATCGTAAAAACCGGGCAAATGCGCGATGCGCAGGTTGAGGCAATCAAAACCTATCTGTTTTTAAAAATCGCGTGTGGCTGCAAGCCTTTAGCAGAGTTGTTCTGCGAGGGTGCGTTCAATACGCTGGATCTGGATGATTTGGAGGTATCGCACAGCACCCGTGAATACCTCAAAGTAAACAAAGCTGCTGCAGCACTGTTTGAATACGCCTGCCTCACCAACGATGCAGGAGAGCAGGTCTCTCCCAAGCTGGAACAGCAAATCCGCAAAGAACCGGAAAGCATTGATTGCCATGCGTTCTTCCACAAAGCCTTTTATGATTTATCTTACACCGACTACCTGTTCAGTCTCCCCATGGGCGCAGGCAAGACCTATCTGATGGCGGCTTTTATCTATCTGGACTTATACTTTGCGCGGAATGAGCCGAAAAATTCTGCTTTCGCACATAACTTTATTATCTTTGCGCCCTCCGGTCTGAAGTCCTCCGTTGTCCCCAGTCTGAAAACCATTCAAAACTTTGATCCTACATGGGTCATTCCCGAACCGGCCGCTTCGGAACTCAAGCGCATGATCTCCTTTGAGGTACTGGATCAGAGTAAAACGGCAAAGAAGTCCAACAAGACGAAAAATCCGAATGTGCAGAAAATCGCAAACCATCAGCCGCTGTCGGAGTTGTTCGGTCTGGTTGCCGTCACCAACGCGGAAAAAGTCATTCTCGACCGTATTCAGGAAAGTCAAGGTCAAATCAACCTATTTGAGGAAAGTGATGACGAAAAAGATCGTCAGGCGAATGAGCTGCGCAACCTGATCGGCAAACTCCCCGCTTTGTCTATTTTCATTGACGAGGTGCACCACGCTGTCAGCGATGAGATCAAACTGCGCGCTGTTGTCACACGTTGGGCGGAAAATGATACGGTCAATTCAGTCATCGGCTTTTCCGGTACGCCGTATCTGGAAAAAGCAGAGAAAATCACCGTGGTGGACAATCTGTCAGTCGCCGCAGCGGAGATCACAAATATCGTGTATTACTACCCGCTCATTAACGGTGTTGGAAATTTTCTCAAGCGTCCGGTGGTGAAGATCGCGGAGTTTGCGGACAGCAGCCGTATCATTGAAGCCGGTGTGCGTGAATTTTTTGAAACCTACAAGGATACCGTCTATGCCAATGGCACAGTCGCAAAGCTGGGCATCTACTGCGGAACCATCGAAAAGCTGGAAGAACTTGTTTACCCGCTTGTCGCAAAAATCGCCGCGGAATGCGGCTTTGGCAGCGACACCATTCTCAAGTTCCACAAGGGCAATAAGCAGTACCCCCAGCCTACCGACAGCCAGATGCAGTTTGATTCACTGGATAAGGCAATTTCTAAAATCCGCGTTGTTCTGCTGGTTCAAATCGGCAAGGAGGGCTGGGACTGCCGCAGCCTGACGGGGATCATCCTCTCGCAGGAGGGCGACTGCCCGAAGAATATGGTGCTGCAAACCTCCTGCCGATGCCTTCGTCAGGTGGATAAGAACGCGCCGGAAACGGCACTCATCTACCTCAATGACAGCAACGCGGACAAGCTCAATGCTCAACTCCAACAGCAGCACCGCATTTCTCTGAAAGAATTCACCGAGGCCAGCCACGGTAAAACTGAAATCAAGCGGTATGACCGCACCGCTTACTTAAAGTTGCCCAAAATTGATTTCTACCAGTTCAAAGTCAATTACGAAACCCAGACCGAGGAACCTGCCGCTCCGGAATCAAAGATCCCTGTTGCCGCAGACGAAGCGAAGGTGTCTGATGACATTATCAAGACCACTGACCTGACCATGGAAACGCAGCGCATTGAGGTAAGCAACACCGAGCGCGGCACAGAACAGGCGACCTTTGCCACGTGGCTGCTTCGTATTGTCAAGGGCAGCTTTGGTTCACTGACCATGCAGGAATTAAGCCGTTACAGCGATTTGCTGCGGGAGGTCTATTTGACCGTGACCTACGAGCGCGACGGCGTTCGTTACTACAGTTCCCGCTACGACCATGCTATGGTGGAAGCAAATATCCGAAAGGCGTTCTGCGAAAAGCGCACCTTCCACACAAAGGAAGAGCTGATTCCCGAGGAAGCCAGCCTGCTGAATATCGCAAATTTCACTCCCACAGTCCACACAGAGAAACCGGACGATTACTACCCCGCACAGGACTTGGTAGAACGCATCATTCTGGATGATAAAGGTAAGTTGAAAGTCAGCGCAAAAGAGCAGGCCATGATGGAGTTGGCAGAGGAAACCGGAAATACCGCCATTTTGGAGATGCTTCGCAAGCAAAATTCGTCCCATCCGCAAAAAGACCGCACCTTCCACTATCTGCCCTATCACACAGACAGCGGCTTTGAGCAGACTTTCCTCAAAGAAGTCCTGACCTTCGATGAGGTTGAGCGGCTTGGCTTGGAGGTCTACTACAACGGCGACCGTGCCATGACAGAATTTAAGATCAAGTGCTATCAGCGCCTGAACGGTGGCTGGCGATATATTGGAATGTACACGCCGGATTTCCTCGTTCTCCAGCGCAAGGATAGTAAAATTCACAAGGCCATTATCGTGGAAACCAAGGGCGGTATTTATGCCAATGACCCTGCGTTCAAGGATAAGCGGACTTTTATGGAAATGGAGTTCTCCCGCTATAACAATCAGGCGTTCGGCTACGCGCGGTTTGAGTATCTCTATTTGGAGGATACTCTGCCAGAGGCGGAACGTATCAGACAAACACATGAGAAAATCTGCGGATTTTTTGAGGAGAGATAAATAATGGATTGGCTTGATTATCGACAGGCACTTGGGTTATCGTTTAATGACGACCAAAAAAAGAATCTATTTATAAAACGTATAGAAGTCTTTATGCGATCCGGAAAACGATATTCCTTTACCGAACGAGACGAAATTGCTTTTGCGTACATGATAGGTGAAACTTATCTCCCTTCTGACCGAGAACCGTTGGCTTTTTGTTTAGACGAAGAACTGGTCGGACTTCAAAAAGTATGGCCATATCTCAAAAAACATACTGATAACTTTCTCGATTTTTTGGCAACGCTTGTTGCATTCATCAATACATACAAAGGGAAAAATTCGGATAAAATTGCCGTTTTTTCTGCCATAAAAGGTGCACTCAATGACTGCCATATAGATTTTGAAATCGTAAAAGATAGTGATGGTGATTTCATTTTCCCTAAAGGCGCAAAAGAATTGGATGATGCGCTTGTTTCTGAGCCGTTAGATTGGTTAGCTGATTATTCTGAGTCGCGCAAGGCATTTGTAAAAGCTCTAAAAGAGTATTCAGAAACAACTTCGGATAACGCCAGCGATATTGCGGACAAATTTCGCAAAACCTTGGAAAACTTTTTCCAAGAGTTTTTTGGAGGCAACAAGTCACTCGAAAACTACAAAAATACATATGGGACATATTTGAAAAGCCAAGGAGTTCCTAAAGAAGTAAGTGGAAATTTTGAGACATTGCTTCAAGCATATACAAGCTTTATGAACAACTACGCAAAGCATCGAGATGCCACAAGCAACAGACTTCTGGAATACCTTATGTATCAAACAGGCAACATCATTCGTCTCCTGATCACATTAAAACAAGGGGAGGACAAACAATGAATATCAGACCTACAGTAGATTTTGATGACAAATATCTGAATGCAAAGTGTAAAGTGATTGAATGTATTAAAGCACTGAATCAACTAACTCCGGAACAAAACCAGCAACTGGCTCGAGAATGTTTTGCCTCCATGGGGATGGCAATGTCACTTGAACAGTTCATACACCACATGGAGAATGGAGGACAAGGATAATGCCCATTAAATACATTCCCTTCATTCCCGAGCCCGTGGAGGGGCAGGCGGTGCTGGGCAATTTCAACCGCATTCTGCGCTACAAGGGTGCGGACGAGCTGTCCATGACGCTCCAGCGGGGAATGCCCCTGTACGAGATGGAGAAGCAGGAGACCGTGGGCGAGAACACCGATGGCAACATGGTCATTCGCGGCGAATGCGTGTCTGCCTGCGCCTATTTGAAAGAGCAGGGCGTTCAGGTTGACTTGGTCTACATCGACCCGCCCTTTGCCAGCGGCGCGGACTACGCCAAAAAGGTCTATATCCGCCGCAATCCCAAGGTTGCCGAGGCCATCGCGCAGGCGGAGCGGGAACTGGATGTGGACGAGCTGAAAGCCTTTGAGGAAAAGATGTACGGCGATGTCTGGGATAAAGAAAAGTACCTGAGCTGGATGTACGAAAACCTCATGGCGATCAAAGGCGTCATGAGCGAAACGGCATCGATCTATGTGCATCTGGACTATCACATCGGGCATTATGTGAAGATCCTGATGGACGAGATTTTTGGCGAAGACAATTTCCGAAACGAGATTATCTGGAAGCGCGCTACCGCCCACAGTGATGCGGAGTTTTACGGCAACAACTTTGACTGCATTTATTTCTACACGAAATCTCAGACGGATTATATTTTTAACACGGTCTATCAGCCCTATGATGATGCGTATGTTGCTCGCTTTAGCCGGACTGACCCCGATGGTCGCCGCTGGGACAGCGGAAATCTGACCGCGAAAGGCCTTTCCGGCGGCGGTTACGACTACGAGTATAAAGGCTATCGCTCGCTTTGGAGAATGCCGCTTGAAACCATGGAGCGCTTAGACCGTGAAGGCAGAATCCATATTACAAAGACTGGCGGCATCCGTTCCAAAGTCTATCTTGACGAACTGCCTGGTATGCCCGCACAATCCATGTGGCTGGATATTAACCCTGTAAATTCACAAGCTGTAGAGCGTTCAGACTACGCCACGCAAAAGCCGGAAGCGTTGATTGAACGCATCATCAACGCTTCCTCCGACAGAGGTATGCTCGTTGCTGACTTCTTCGGCGGCAGCGGCGTGACTGCCGCCGTTGCCAACAAGCTGGGGCAGCGCTTTATCCACTGCGACATCGGGCTCAACTCCATCCAGACCGCCCGCGACCGCCTCGTTACTGATGGTGCGGAATTTGATGTACTGGAGATCAAGGACGGCGTACAGCTTTACCGCAACCCCGTTCAGACGATGGATAAGATTAAGTCCCTCATTCCCGGTCTAAAAAACGAGGACGATTTGGACTCCTTCTGGGAGGGAGCCATCTCTGACAGCAAGCTGGGCATGATTCCTGTCTATGTGCCAAACCTGATGGACAGCAGCTCCAAGCTGCTGGATGTGGTGCTGATGAACCGCATTCTCCATCAGGCCATCCCTGACTTGGATAGTAGTGTAAAAAAGGTCATCGTGTATTACATCGACATCACCGACGAGGACGAAATTCGCCGCTTTATCGCCGCGGATGACAGTACCACCGTGGAGATTGAGCTGCGCGATCTGAAAACGGTGCTGGACGATGTGGCCATTGGGGACGAGGTATCGTTCCATTGCACAGAAGTCCATGATGACCTCTTCGGCGGCTGGCAGGTGGTGATCGACAGCTTTGTCAGCGACCGCGTGCTGCAAAAGATCACGGAGTTCAACAACAAAGCCCGCATGAACGCCTCGCCCAAGAAGCCCTTCAAGCCCATTGAAATCAGCGAGGAGGGGCTGGAACTGATCGAGTATCTGAGCCTTGACTGCACCGCCGCTGACGGCGCATGGCACTCCGACAGCGAGATCAAGATCGACAAGCTGGGTTATGTCATCCGCAACGGCGAGAAAACCAAGGAGTTCTGGGACGGAGCTATCCGCAGTGAAAAGAAACCGCTTAGATTGAAGATTCGTAATATCTGCGGAGATGAAACCATGTGGGAGATTTGATATTATAAATCTTTGAAAAAGTAAGGACTGAGGGAGTTTTACTCCCTCAGTCCTTACTTTTTATACTTCTCCCTTAAGCTCCTATGCCCGCCGCGGGCGATATTCTCCTGTTCCTCTGGCGTCCAAACCTTCCATTCCGCATTCTCCTCTCTCAAGTCCAGATGCATGAAGCCTCGGTAGTTGATAGCTGGATCAAAGTCCAGATTCCCCTTGATATGCCGACGCCATGCTGTGCTGTCCGGCTCCGGCAGAGACACCTGCTCGACCTTATAGGTTTCCAGTTCTCCAAAGGAATCGATTTCCCGCAGGAAATCCGATGCGGAAATTTTTCCTTTGAGATACCTCCCTCTGGCCTTGACCGCTGCCTTGATCCATTCCTGATAGCGGGCATCGCTCACAGGCTTCAGCCGTTCCCGCTGGTCTGGCGGAGCGTCCTCATAACGGTTCCGCCGTTCTTCCATCCTATGCCGCAGAG
>UMHI01001868.1_pt1 | contig 21586 bp, 20 predicted proteins | sample 1965481 | NCBI WGS metagenome assembly UMHI01 (sample SAMEA4836093, study PRJEB28245) | human gut metagenome | biome: gut microbiome; material: fecal sample | place: Denmark | collected 2008 | reverse complement strand
TTACAACCTCGGCGAACTTTGGCTTGCTGTTTAATTGTTTCTTGCCTTGTACCATAATTTGAATTATTTAAAATCATGGTGCAAAGGTACGAAACTTTATCTAGGCACACAATACGGCATTAACCGAATACTTACACCTCTATCGCCGTCTTCATCACAGGGAAGTCTACATGGTGATAACGCATCACCTGATTCGGACACACCTTATTTATATATTGCATCACTCGTTTCCTGCCACCAGCGAGATAGATGTCTATATCTCCAGGAGTTCGCATATAAGGGTCAGGATAAAGCAACGCATTCCCCTGCCCCTTCAAGATGCAGTTAGCAAAGCCCTTGTTCTCGAAGTTCTTGCAAACTTTCACGGAATCCTGAAACAGTCTGATATTCTGCTTCCGAATAATTTCCGCCATCACCATCCATTGCATCAACAGCTTCTGCTCCGGTGCCAATTCCTTTGGCAACCGCTGGATACCATGAAACAGCACACTAAGCAAAGCCTGCTTCTTGGCTATAGCATACAGTTCCTTCCAATCCACCTCCTTCAAAGAACCAGGTATTTCCTTGGCTGAACCAATGCAGAATCGCAAGAAATCAAAGAAAATCTTTTGTTGTTTCAACATAAAGTTGTACTTTTGCACGCATGAAAGATAAATTACAAAGAGCCATCGGTCATATTATACCGACGCTCCTATTCATCATATTACTTCCCATATCGGTAGTCTTCACCCCCATTCACTGGCTGTACAAGACTATCCGAAGATTTTTTCTGCGATAAATCTTGCAGGAAACAGCAAGCCTGCCATCACATAACGCTTTCGGGTATGCGGTTCCTTCCACATTCGATAAACAAAGCGAAGATTCGTCTTATCCACCCATGCCGGATAATAATCTATCTCATTCTTGGAAGTCTGATGGATAAAACCGCCACAGGTAAACCCGACGCCCTGATAGCCGGCATTCTTCACCTTTAGAAGGAACTTCTCCTGCATCAAGGCTCCCATACCAACTATCAAAAAATCAGATTTCAGTTTAACGATATGCTTAGCCTCTTCATCCATTTCTTGTTCTGAAGCAAAGTAACCGTTACGATAACCTGCAAACTTCACCTTTGGATACCGCTCACGGAATATCTCTACAGCCTTCTCCACCTGCTCCTGTTTAGAAGCCACAATATAGATAGTCTTACCATTTTCCTCTGCATAAGAGAACAACTCCGGTGCCATCGAAGTCATATCAAAACTTCTTCGGGTCACCTGCTTGCCATAAACCAATTTGATAGCTTTCACCAGCAAGCCACCATCGGCAAATATACCATCCATCTTACCAAACAGCTCTTTATTATCTAGAGCTGTGAGATAAGATACAGGATTGAGATAAGTATAAACCTTACCCTTTGTTTCAAATATCTGATGAACGGAAGACTTTTCCGTTGATAATATTTTATTGACTAATATAGATTTCATCTTATAAATCAGAAAATTGCCAGAAAGACTTCAAATTCAAGACAAAGTTGTTTTTAAAAATTTCAATACAAAATTCCACAGAGGCAGAAGAAGCTTTTAAGTTACATGTACAAATATTAAATCGCTCAATGCAAAGATTCTCCTTACTTAAATTATCCATTCTTCACCAATGCAGTTAATGTCCTCATCCATTCTTGATATATTCTTTCTACAGAATACGCCTTGCTTTTCTCAATGGCAGCATGAGCCATCATATCATGCAAAGAATCGTTTTGCATAATCTGTGCAAGCATACCTGCCGCCTTGTCCGCATCATACCCATCCTTCTCGTAAGGTATCACAACTCCATCCTTGCCATCATCAATAATATCTCTCACGGCAGAATAGCTATCATATACTACAGGTATCACACCAAAGCTCATGCACTCTGCAAGAACCAAAGGGAAACCCTCATATTCTGAAGTAAGAAGCAAAATTGAAGCTCTCTCATAATAAGGCCTAGGTTGCTGGAAGCCCTCAAATGACACACGTTTCAAGTCATAGTCAGCCACCTGCTTCTCCACATTTTTGCGTTCCACTCCATCGCCAACTATCGTAAGCTTCCAGTCAGGGAACTTCTTCTCTAACCTCGCCCAAGTATCTATCACACGATATACACGCTTTTGGTTATAGTCGATTCTTCCCAAATAGATAATCTCCTTTTGCTTTTTCGGGAAAGAATATACAAAATCAGACGAATCCAAAGTAACAGGATTAGTCTGCACCATCAGATGATCGGGATGATTGATGCCAGTAAACTTGGAGAACAAAGGAACATAGCTTGAAGATAAAACTTGATATAAGTCGGTATGGCGATACACATACGCCATACTTCGACTAGTAACCAATTTGAAAGCTGCTTTTTTAACTTCTAGCAAACAACGCTTCAGAGGATTATGGCAACAATCTAAAGCAATTTCAACATCCTTGATGCGTGCATTTGTGTCAATTTGGTTGTGATAGACTGCAATCGTTTTAATATCTAATCCTTCCTTAGCCTTGTTCAATGTTTTACAAGGCACCAAAGGCAGCCCCCACTGGTTGATAACCACCTGAATTTGATGCTGAACAAGAATATTCCTCAAAGAAGAGACACTCTTTGAAGAGCACTTATAGTCACCTAGAGTATATATCTTTACTCGTGGGTCTGTTCTTGCTAAAGTAAGTTTATCTGGAACTTTAAATGTTGCAATAACTACATGATGCCCATGATGTTCAAATGCCCCAGCAAGCGTTGCTGCTACCACTTCTATGCCTCCTACATCATAGACTTTCATCAAAAATAAAATGTTCATAATAAGTAACCTATTTTTTTAGTTATCTACAAAACAAAGATTCTTTTATGCATCTATCTTATTTTCAGAATCCTTGCAGGTATTCCTCCTACAATACAATTATCTGGCACATCCTTCGTAACAACAGCCCCGGCTGCAATTGTAACATTATTACCAATCGTTATAGGTGCTAAAATTGTCACCCCCGTTGCAATATAACAATTATCACCAATCTCTATATGATAATCTACCAAGTGAGGATTTTTTTTACCCATCAGCACATTTGGAAGTATTTCACAATTCTTACCAATTTTTGTTCCAGGCAATATATGACGAAAACCTCTATGCTGAATATGAAAGCCCGGTCCTACAGAGTTTTGAGGAATCGAAATATTTAGCTTTTTACAGTTTTTTCTATGCCTTAGCCAGTAATAAGCTTTCAAACAACGATTCCACATATTTGCGGATTTATTCGTATAATACTCCAAATATCTAAGATTGCGCATATACGAGAATAACTCCCAATTTTCACCATAAGTAAAACGAGCAGCAAATGGATGTACCATCTTGTAAGATAAGAAGTCAGCCTTAATCCATGCCTTTAATTGTTTCTTATTTTTGATTATGCCCCCCCAGAATTGTATACTAAGCAAATCTCGCTCAGTCCATCTCATAGCATAAATTTTCAACAGAGAGTCATGAATGGAAGAACCTTCATAATGAGAAACATAATAAGCGCCTTGTTTATCTTTCATTTCTGCTGTGTCTAGATGCACGATGGCAAGCAGCTGCTTCTTCAAATCTTCGATATCCCCATTTTTAAATAAAAGTCCAGTCCCTTCTGATTCCAAACTGCTTTTGAAGAAAGGTACATCACTTGCCAATAACGGAGTTTTATAATAGAATGCCAATGACAAGACTCCAGACTGGGTAGCAGAGATATAAGGATATACCACACAATGAGCATGTTGATAGAGATAAGACACTTCAGTATCCTTAATATACCTATTCAACATTACCACATTCTTCTCATGTTCAATGCGTTCAAATCCAAGTTGTCCACTACCTGCGATAACCAAAGCAAAATGTTCATTTATTTCTTGACATTCCATAAAAGCCTTATACAACAAATGTATTCCTTTATATTCCTCTATACGACCGAAAAAAAGAATATATGGTTTGTTCAACTTCTTTAATTCCTTAGGTTCATCATGCCCATTTCTTATATCGTTTGTTACAAGAGAAGGGAAAGAATGAAAGGCTATCTCCTTGTCCGGATATTGCTTCTTTAAAATCTGATATTGCTCCATACTATTGGTAACAAGATACTTAGCCATCATCAGATTCTCTGCTAATCTTTTATAAATTATACGTTGTCTAAGCATCTTATACCAAGCTTTTTTTGCTTCATGAGGTTCCAAGTCATGTACTGTAGAAAGTATGACAATTCCCATCCCCTCATACTTATATTGCATACGTATAGATGGTATACCATTAATATAATGAACTAATTCGATTCCTTTCTCTATACAAATTTGCAAAAGCAAAGAATCATAACTAGATTTATTGGTAATCAGATTTATAAGCTTATTTTTCTTGGAGTTTGCCTCTTTATAGAATATACTTTTATCATGCAATTCTTCTTTGATATTTTTTTTAAAGAATTCGTCTTCATAATCATGAAAGAAAAAAAATACATCATCCTCTGGAGAAAAAGTATTTACTATCTCACTTACATAGGGTCCCATACCGGCGTATGAGGTTGTTGCAACTATTAATGTTCGTTTCATAATTTATATTTTTCGAATTGACATTTTATTGATTTTACAATTTTACCGATAAGAAGACAGCCTCCAATACCGATAAATATAGATAAATAGCTATATTATACCATAGACCGGTATAATAGGATGTTGCTTTAAATCATATTTTATTTTAAATTAATTTTCAATCACACCTAACACAGGCCTGTCCCCAATCTGTAAAAACGGATTGCCAAACAGATGAAGACAAGCATAAACCACTGGTGAGATATATTTCTCTTTAACTGCCATATTTGCCTTAAATACGGCTTCAATCACAAACTCACCCTGATGAACAGACTCCATAAACACTTCCAACCACGTTGGAAGAATCTCTGTATTCAGAGACCACATAGGGGCTATCACAGAGCTATACCCCATACGAATATATCTCTTGATAAGCGTATGCATCGCATTATCATAATCAGGTCGGGAGATTGTACCAGAATGACAAACAAATAGAATTAACATTTTTCCCTTGCCAATAATTTTATCCGTCTCAACTATAGGCTTGTCATCTGCATAAAACCATGAAGTATTACTGATGTCTGCTCCACCATGAGCACAAACAATATTGATATCTGAATTTATAGGTAGGAGCGGGTCTGTTTGATCATTGCAAACAAAGTGATACTTATTCAACGTTTCCTCCAGATGCCCCTTTATCATTGCAAAGGTAAACTCTTGACTATTGAAAGGAGACCAATAGGCACAAGTGAAATCCTTATGAAGAGGCTCTTCAAAATTAGTCTTAATAAAGACCTCCGTAGATATTATATTGCAAGATGGCAGCTGGCAACCTACAAATTTATCACTATTTGCATCTAACAATAATTGATGAGGATAAACAGCAACATCCATATCCTTAGCTATCAATAAGCGTTCAGCGCCTTCTTCAACAGGTATTTTGCAAGCAGCAAGTTTTTGCTTTAAAGCTTCTGCTTCCTGCTCTAACTCCACATTATCTTTTGAATATATTGGTTGACCTGGCTTCTTAACATCTCGTTCGTAAGTTAAGTTTCTTATTATGCCAGATTGCAACGCAGCGATATCCAGGCTACTCCATGAATCTAAAGTCCCAAAAGAAAATTCACCTTTAAGCAGTAACATGAAATATAAGTTACGTTGACCTTTGCCAATCCAAAGCACTTCGTTATCTTCACCTTGCTGCATTAAGTCTTCCAACATTCTTGTATCTTCTATAGGAAGATGATATTCCTTACCATCCACATCTATAAACTCCGCTTTTTCATATATTCCATTCTGCCATATACTTTGGCGAACAAACGTAAAGTCTGCTCTTACATGCATTCCTAAAAGATAATGACTATGATTTTTACACAAAAACGCTTTATCGATCAAAGATTTTGCATATAACATCGCAAGAGTGTTATCATGAGAATAGTCCGCTACGTTTCGTGTAGTATTTAATCTAACCATTAGCTCTTTCAAGTGTTCAGCCTCATTTTCATGACTAAACAAATCTAAATACAAAGCATTACTCTTATAATCGACAACAGATTTAGCAGCCTCAATGTATAGATTAAAACGAGAAGTATCAGCACTTGGACAATTCATTTTTACATTAGCAACTAGAGTAATCCAAGGCATAGCACTATGTTCTAAGTTTTTAAAGAACTCTTCTCTATGTGAATCCAAGAAATCTGCCATATCATCCAATACCCTATCTTGTTTAGCAAAAAACAAAACCGAGAAATAAGTATGATAGAATGACAAGATATCATAAGGAAGAGGATTCAAAGAATCAAACGCTCTTGTTATTGGCACCAAATACTTCTCAGAACAGAACCGAATGCCTCGAGCCAATTTCAAAACCATCCATAGGATTTCAAAAGACTCCTTATATGGGATAGAAGTTTTTTGTTGCAACTTTTTCCTCATAGCAATTTCCATGTATAGCAATCCTGCTAAAGGCTGATTCAGGATGGTATAAGTACGAGCTGCACATAAATAAGCTTCAGACTCCATTTTCTCTTGATAACCTATCATCAACAAGCTTTCAGCGATATCCCTTGCAGGTTGGTACAGCTGGGATGTAGCAAGGCGGTCTACGAAATTCTCGGCAAAATGGAATAACCAATCCATTTGATTATCAATCTTACAGAAAGAATAAAGGATTCTAAAATACAAAATATGATTCTCTATGGTATCCTTATCCCACTGTGAATGCACTCCATAACGTTGGATTGAGTCTATGATAAAACTTGCCATTTGCCGACGCTCTTCAATAGAAAGATTATTAGCCATTTCAAGTTGAGGAGAAGCAATATTGTTTTCTCCTTTCAGATAAGGCATCATCCTATGCAAGATACATTTAACATTATCTTCCCCCACTCAACCTTTATATAGTCATCATAACCATCTATTGGCTTTTCGAATCGATCAACCAACTGATTGATTCTACTTAACAATTTAGACATCAAAAATGGAACAGCAACATCATTTATCCTATCCAGCTGACTTATAGTCCCCTGCATTACTTCACGACTATTGATATAGTTTTGAAGTACATAGGGACAGAGTGCATCCAATAAGGTATTTAAGTTTGTTTCTATCTCATGGATATCCTTACCGATGCAGGAATCTATTAGTTTTTTGATGTCAATATCTAATATTTCACCACACATAACAAAATATTAATACACATTTTTTAATAACCTAACAAATGCAACATATTCGTTGTCCTTTGCTTTATTTCTCTATCAGCTTCTGACATAGCAAAGGCTGTCATTATAGAAGGATTACACATTCCGTCATTATTAATATCTGTAACTGCAATATAGCAGTCTCCGTGTTGTCGATTTATTACATAAACTTGCTCCAATTCTCCTGTTCTTGGATTTCGAGCAAGCAAAGGAAGGAGTCTATCTACATAAACTCTATCCAGATCTTTGAAATGATTAACAACTACAGAAATTATTTTATCATTGCTAACACCTAATCTCTTGGCTATAACTATAAGTTTCAGAATTTGAGGATTTGGTCTTATATCCTCCTTAACCCTTATAGAGTAAAATTGTTCTTCTATCTTATCCATAGCAAAGATTATCTGACGCATAGTCTTAGCTGCCAAGAACCCCTTATCAAAATACTCCTTGATACGTTCCTCTCCTAATCCGGTTTCTTCAGAAATAAGTGCCAAAGCGTATTTTTCCTTTTCATCAGCTAAAGAGAATCGGAAAATGTCCTTGTTATAGAATTTGGACATATAACCATCATAATCAGCACATTCTCCATAAAAATGATGAAATAGTGCCTCAGTATTTTTCTCATGCATCACAAATACGACATTACTTACCCCAAATTTGTTGCCAACGAGCGAACTGTCGATTGGCTGCATACTGCGATAGCCATAATCCATGTGAGCAGAGAAGACATTCATGATACGAAAGAGATGTGCAGGATCAAGCCTATCCATATCCTCTATCACTAAAACTACCCGCTTTCCATATTTCTCCTGATAATCTTTTATATTATCACGAATAATCTTAGTGATTATATCATTCTCGTAAACTGAGTTTTCATCAAATGTAGATAGATAATCATCCAGAAACGCAGTCTGGTCTACTTCTTTTTTCTTAAACTCTCCAACTTTATCTTTCAAACTTTTGAGCCATTGAGCCGATTTGAATGCTGCCAAGAAGGCTTTTGTCACCATATCGTCAGCACCACACGACTTCAGCATCGCAAAGAAAGACTCTCCTACTGTACAGAAATGGCTTTGAACATAAAACTCAAAAGCCATTCTATCTGTCACCTCATAGTTTACATCAATGATACCAGCTTGGAGTATCTGCAACAGTACATCATGCTTGATGAGTTCAAAGATGTCCTTATTCCCCAATACTTGGTAATTGACAGGATAGAGCGTTATAAACACGAATGGCGATTCTTCATCCATCTTACATTTCTCCTTGAACTTATTCAAGAAGAAAGTCTTGCCATCACCAAACTTGGCAGAAAGTACTACCCTATCATGAGAAAGGAGATGATCCTCAAATCGCTGCATTGCATCGTCAACAGGGATATAATTATCGTCAGAGGTTAGCATAACAGATTCTTGATTGTTTCGTAACTTTCAATAACGTACTTAAAATAAACTGTTCCGCTATCTGAAGAAATACCTAATCTGACCGAACAACTTTCATCACTATTCTTTTCGATACAAGCAATCCAAGACGGATTTATCAATATCGGTTCATTATCAGAATCATGAAGTTCAATAAATTTACAAGTCATTGTATATCATTTCTCAAAAAAATATTGTTGGCGAGCCCGAATTAGCTCACTCTCACTCATTGTATTTTTCTTCTCCAAAGGCATCCAAGGAAACTCATGCGACTTTTCTTTCAGCTTATGGGCATACTCCTCTGTCGTCATTATAAACTTGGCAGGAATACCACCCCAAACTTCATTGTCTGGAACATGCTTGGTTACAATACTACCTGCAGCAATTACAGAATTCTTACCCACGGAGCAATTTGGCATTAAAATAGTACTTGTACCTATGAAGCAATTCTCAAATAGTTCAATACTGCCCACTTTATCAATATCACCACGCCTTAGTCCTAACAATCTTGCCACATTGAATACGCTAACATCATGATTGACAAAATTAACTCCAGCAGCAACGATTACATTATCATGTATGCTAACAAGATAAGGTTCTGTTCCAAAATTGATGGTATAAAGCTCTACATTCTTACCGAGATAATAAAATTTATCTCTCATCAACTCTGCTCTTTCCTTTGGATTTGCCTTTTTCAGTTTCAATCTAAACCACTTATTATGAAGGAGATTTATCCCCCCCCGAATTTTTCAATCACACCCATTTTTAAGCTTTTAACATTTTAACCTTAATTCAAGGCTACTCAGCGCCACCCTTGAAAAGTAGCTAGTAAACTAGGATGGCACCTTTCGCCCTATATATCTATTTCAACAGAGACTTAAGCAATGCTCCTTGACGAAGCATTTCACCTAAATTTCTAGCATTGTCAACCATTTCAGAATACTTATCTTCCGAAATTCCATTCACTGCATTCGGAATATCACTCAAAGAATCTATGAGAACACATACCCCCTTATCAGACAGCCATTTTGCTAAAGAGGACTGTCTCCACAAGATTACAGGCATACCACAAGCCAAATATAATGATATCTTGTGAGAAGAATTGATTTTAAGATATTCCCCCAAACTCCCAGAACAAGTATCTATAGAATCACCATCCCAAAGCAATCCCCATCCAGCTTTTACGATTCCTGTTTGATTTGGTTTAAAAGCTCCCAGGTAACTTATCTGAGTATTCGTTGTAATCGACTTATCTTTCAAAAGACCATATAAGCGATATTGAATGGTAGAAGGAATTTGGCATTTAGACAAAGTTTGTAAGAACACGCTCTTTTCTAAGTTACCAGCAAATGCTATCACGTTCTTCATAGAAAGTGTTTCAAACTTGTCTATCATGGCATCATCTGAATAATAATCAAATAGATGCATGATTCTTAACTCACCCTCTATACCTTTATTCTTAACTACATTAGCCATAGCTTCTGTATGAACAAATATGGTGTCCATACTCTCCAATAACGATACTTCCAAACCAGAAGCCGTAGTATTGCCAAAACGCAAGAAAGTCAAATCATGAACAATATAATTCAAGCGAACATGCTTTATTTTTGCTATTTTTACCAATAAGCTAATATAATAGCCATACCCTTGGATATATAGCTCATCAGATGACTGTAACTTTAGAGCTATTCTCAAAGTATTAAAGATTCCCCCAATTACAGAAAAAAGTCTGTTATCAGGTATTCTGATAAACTTAGGAACAGCTCCTATACTTTCAAGAGTTTTCAGGACATCAGTTGGTGCTTTCTTCATTGCATTGAAATAAGCGCCATTAGGAACTGATTTTACAACGTCAACAATATATTTCATCAATGTTTTAAGATATGCTTTGCCATGCGCATCATTCGCATAACGATGCTTTCGTCACGAATCTACACAACAGGACAATATGTTACTCTTAATTTGTTATGCTTTACCCAAATATTCGAAAGCCATTCTGATATAAAACCATATTCACGAGGCTTCCCACTCCCAAAAAGTTCCTCCTGAATATACATCATCAAGTAGTCTTCTACCTTGATTGCACCTATATGAATCGGCTGAAAACAACTCTCATGAGTTATTGCAGAAAACGGCTTATGACAAGCCACGAATATTTTTAGTTATTCTATACCCTATATTTTATTATAAGTTAATACCTTCTCGATAATCGGAGCCATGTCGTAGTACTTATATTCTGCCAATCTGCCACCAAAGATAACATTCTCCTCCTTGTCGGCAAGAGCCTTGTACTGAGCATACAGCTCTGAGTTCTGATTGTCGTTCACAGGATAGTATGGCTCCATGCCGTCCTTCCACTCGGTGCTGTATTCTTTCGAAATCACGGTCTTGGGGCAATCATATACCTCGGTCCCAAACATTTCGAAGTGCTTGTGTTCTATCACTCTCGTGTAAGGCACCTCACGCTCAGTATAATTTACCACCGCATTACCCTGATAATTTGGCTCATCAATGATTTCCTGCTCAAAGCGGACAGTACGATAGTTGAGCTTTCCAAACTGATAATCATAGAATTCATCTATCTTACCAGTGAAAACAATCTTGTCGGCAATACCTTCCCAATAAGGACGATTCTCAAAGAAATCTACATTCGTTTTGGTCTCGATTCCTTCAAGCAAACCATCAATCAACTTATTATATCCACCCACAGGAATACCTTGGTACTTATCATTGAAGTAGTTGTTATCGAAGATAAGACGAACAGGCAGACGCTTAATAATAAAAGCAGGAAGATCTGTACATTTGCGTCCCCACTGCTTCTCGGTATAACCCTTGATGAGTTTTTCGTAGATGTCCTTACCCACGAGCAGCATCGCCTGTTCCTCTAAGTTATGAGGTTCATTTGCCAAATCCAATTCTTCGTTCTTCACTCTCAGCTCTTCACTATAAGCAGCTTTCTGCTCATCTATCTTCGCCTGTGCCTCCTCAGGAGTGGTTACGCCCCACATCTGGTAGAAGGTGTTCATGTTGAAAGGCAGGTTATAGAGCTTGCCCTTATAATTAGCCACTGGCGAATTGGTATAACGATTGAACTCTACGATGGAGTTGACGAACTCCCACACCTTCTTGTTAGAGGTATGGAAGATGTGTGCGCCATACTTATGCACATTGATGCCCTCGATGCTCTCACAATAGATGTTGCCACCCAGGTGAGCACGCTTGTCTATCACCAAGCACTTCTTGCCCTGTTTGTGGGCAAGATGAGCGAATGTGGCTCCGTAGAGGCCAGAGCCTACTATTAAGTAATCATATTGTTTCATGCCTACTTTATGTATTTTTTAAACATTAATGTATATACAAGTATCAAATTGACGATAAACCCAAAACCAACCTTTCTTTTATAATCAGCAAAAGAATTGATTATTTCTATATTTGAAAAATACTTAGCATTTCGTGTTAATTCACCCAAAACTGCTTTGGCATGAATCATAAAATGTCGTCCATATTTTTTTCGTTCCAAATAATCTTGAACATAAGCTGCATTTTCAATAATTGCAGCCATTTTTCTTTCAAGAGTCGGCTTTGATTTGTCTGGAGAAATATTGACACTGCTGCTTCTCCATTCCACACAAGCATCAGAAGAATCTATTGTATATATACCTTTACAAGCACCCGCAAATTTCATCCAAGTCAATATATCTGATCCCCATGCTAAATCAAAGTTTTGGAAACCATTCTCCTTCTGATAGATAGAACGAGGGAAGATATACTCAACAACAAAACTATTGATATTTCCTTTTGTCTTATCACGAATAAACTCAAAATCCGTTAAAGTCTGTGGATATTTAGAATTCACTTTCTTCAAGCCATTTTTAAACTCATCAATCGTGATTACATTAAAGTGTACCACATAGTTTCTTCTCACCTCTTCTGGTAACTTATAAAAATCCTTCACGCAATTTTTCTCCATCACATCATCATCGGAGAAGAGCCATATCCATTCCTCTCCCTGGCTCATATCAATACAACGCTCCCATTGAGCTACTAAATCCTTGCCACCAAAGTTTGTATCAAAGCGTTTATACACTAAGTTGATTTTATCCCTATACTTATCTACAATCTCCTCCAAGTTGTTAGGACTACAGTCATCGCCTATATAAAGCGTGAAGTCCTGACAAGTTTGAGCTGCAATGGAATCTAAAGCAGCTACAAGAAATGTTGATTTGTAGGCCGGGATAACTATTGCTAAATTATTTTGCTTTAACATTTTTACATCCAAGAAATTCTTTTTTTACTAAAAATGTTGAGTAAAACCCAAATATAATTAATACAGCAGGGTAAGACTCTAAATCGAATGAAAAAGATATACTAACCCAAATAAGAAATAAAAAGCATAAGAGTTTTAATGCCTGAAGATTTTTCAAAAAATGGAAATAGTATTGAAAATAGAAATAGAATGCTACTATAGAAAAATAGCCATAAGCTGCAATTTGTGTCAAGAAGAAATTATCTAATGTACCAAAACCTACAATAAATCCCCATGTTGCATAACCTTGAGTTGCAATAACATTATCTATTTGCCATATTCCAACACCAAATGGCTTATCTCGAAAAAGTTTCTCAACAGTTGCAAAAGCAGCCTCCCTATGATATGCTTCACCATTTACAAAGCGATAAACGATACCTTCATATAAATCAGGAAAGAAATATATCACGCCTGCCCCAATCAATGCCGCAGCTGCTATCAAAGCTACAATTCTCTTAAAACGAACAAAATACTTAGTTACAATAAGAAAATACAAAAGCAAGACCGCATAAACGATATAAACAGTTCTTGATACTGTAATCATTGCAACAAGAATAGAAAAAAAGTACAATAAAAAATTAAAATTCTTCGTATAAATATATCTTACATACAACATAACCTGATACAACAAAGTTACTATCGCAAGAACCAATGGATGTCCAAGAAGGCCACTTGCCCTAAAGACGGCAAAATTCAAATCGTATTCGTATGGACAGATACCACAAAAAGATTCCAGTATTCCGTATATACCCGTGCAAATAAAAATCACATCAAAATACTTAAATACAGAGCTCGTTCTCATATTGTCTTTAGAAGATATAAAATGCATCATGGATAAATATATCACAGCATATAAAACAGATAAGAATTCTTGGTTATTACCAGTTATCAATGAATAAAACTCACCCAAAAACAGCATCATTATCGAGGCTATTCCTTTTATTCCATTTTTACCTTTGTACAAAAGGAAATAATAAGAGAACCATATTACAAGTATAATAAGCCTTAAGAAATAGAGCAAGAACTTTGCATCATTGCCCATATTATCAAGAAATCCAGGAGCGGTTAAAGATAAAGCGATTATAAGAGGAACAAAATTTCTTTTAAATACCAAAGCCTGCCTAAAAATTAGAAAAGAATACCCTAACAATATTGGAATCAAGAATTTTGACTTCAATGCAAAAGGAATAATAATGAACATTGATATTAAGATTATTATCATCTTTCTCTCCTCTATCTTGTACGCCTTGTCGCTCAATTTATTTTTTGAACACTGCACTTTGTCTTTCCAAATCATTTATTTAACATTAAGCAATTCAACATAAGTGGCAAATATCACATTTGCATAACAAGCTAAAGATTGTCTTTCTAAGCCTATTTGTCTTGCATTTTCTCTCATTGTAGAATATTCATTTACGTTTAATGACCATAAATATTCAAAACCATTTGCTAAATCCTGAATATTAGCCAGTTCTGCCTTGTAGCCATTCTTTTTATGTTCAATAACATCCAAAGCAGTTCCAACCTTAAAACATATCACAGGAGTACCACACATAATCGATTGGTTCACCATAGATGGTCCAGCATCACTTATAGAAGGAGAGATGAATGCTGTTGATGCAGAATAAGCATTAATTAATTTTCCTGTAGACAGAAAACCTAGATCGATAACAGTTATTGGCAATTTCCCATACATATCTTCACATGGTACTCCTGCCAACATCAAACACATACTGTCCAATTCATCCTTATTTTTATCTTTGCAAAATAATATAAGCGCATCAACCATTTCTTTAATTCCCTTTCTTGGGTTTTGAGCAGGATTTACATATCTTGCAAAAAGAACAAATTTCTTATTCTTTGGAATTCCTAGCAATGCTCGTGAGGCATCTATATTATGAGGAAAATATACATTTTCATTTACTGTAAATATCTTTTTTTTCAAAAGAACATTTTCAAACAAGCCACATTTTTTAGCCTCTTCTAACATATAACTATTTGAAACCAAAGCACAATTAATCCTCGAATATACTTCTTTTTTGTACAAATAATTAAGGTGAGTCTGATCATCTTTTTTTCCCCCACCCAATATTGGGCAAAAACCACATTCGTTTAAATAATTCAAGCATTTTCCTGGATACTGGCAACCACCAGTAAATGGATACATATCTGCAGCATGCATTATTATTGGCACATCATAATGTTCATAAAGAGCTCTTAGAGTTTCTGCACTTATAATATTTTCCCAAACTGATGTTATTATTAAATCATATTTCTTATCAACCTTGTTAAATATTAAGTTTACCGGAACAGGTGAAACTCTCTCTACCATATGTTCCATATAATATCCATCCTTAGAAAGCTTACGCTTTTCATGGATAATATTTTTTCGCCGTATTAATGATTTACGAAGTTTGACCAACAATGGTAAGGATTGATATAATTTACGGAGTTTGTACAATAGAGGCAGGCTGTATATATTATACATATTTGATTTTTGATTGTCAAATTCGTATAATGTAATAAAATCAACATCATGACCGGCATTCTCCAATGCCATCATGCAATCATATATCATGTTTGCAAAATGGTATGGAGAAACACCTGCTATATATAATATTTTAAGTTTTTGCATAAATTACAAAGAACAATAATACTGTTTAACTAATTCAACTATCATATCTACCTGCTCCAATTCCAATTCATAATACATTGGCAAACGCACTAAGCAATCTGCAAACATATCACAGTTAGGCAATTCAGGACGGAGGTCACTATGGTTAAGATAATACTCACTCTTATGAAGTGCCAAATAGTGGAATGGAGCAACTACATCATGCTCTTTCAAATATTGAATCAAGCCAGTACGCTCCTCCAAATTACGACAAACTATATAGAACATGTGAGCATTATTGGTGGCATAACCTGGTATCTGAGGCAATCTAACATAACCATGGGCAGCCAATGACTGCAAGCCAGCAAAGTACTGTTCCCAAATTTTCTTTCTTTTTGCTTGAATATCATCAAGGTTCTCCAACTGAGCCCAAAGGAATGCAGCATTAATTTCTGCCGGAAGGAAGGAAGAGCCCATATCTACCCAACCATATTTATTCACAGCACCACGAAAGAATTCAGCTCGATTAGTACCTTTCTCCCACAAGATCTCTGAGCGGCGAATAAAACGTTCGTCATTTATTGTCAATAAACCACCCTCACCACCAGCTGTAATATTCTTTGTCTCATGGAAGGAGAATGCGCCTAAATGTCCACAACTTCCTAAAGCCTTACCCTTATAATAAGAGTCTATAGCCTGTGCAGCATCTTCTACAACTATCAAGTTATGCTTTTCTGCTATAGCCATGATTTTATCCATATCACATGCCACACCAGCATAATGCACAGGAGCTATCACTTTAGTTCTTGGAGTAATAAGTGCTTCCAGCTTATCTGCATCAATGTTAGGATTTGATTCCATAGAATCAGCAAACACCACGGTTGCTCCTTCACGCAAAAACGCAAGAGCTGTAGAAACGAAGGTATAAGATGGAACTATCACCTCATCCCCTGGTTTCAATTCGCATAGCATTGCACACATCTCCAAGGCATCTGTTCCAGAAGTTGTTAACAGACATTTCTTGAAACCATATTTATCCTCAAAGAACTGCTGACATTTTTTTGTGAAATAGCCATTACCAGAAAGTTTTCCTGTATATACAGCTTTATACATGTAATGAGCTTCCTTGCCCGTGAGGCAAGGTTTGTTAAAAGGAATATGTTCCATAATCGAATAAATTAATTTTATTTTATTTTATCTTGGTTTGTACCCCATAATAATGCAAATGTTTCCTTTTCCATTTCATCCTTGAAATCAAGAAGATATTCTAAATATCCATACTGGGGTACATAACCTAAATTCTTTTTTGTTTTACTAACATCAAAAATATATTCTGTTGTATCAGGTTTATCTTTGTCATAAGCGATGACCGAGCGATTGTTTGCTGGTGAAAAGACTTCGACAATCTTTTCCACTTGGTCCTTTAGAGAAGTTCCTACACCTGTACCAACGTTATAAGTACCACTTTCAGCATTGCTACTTATACATTTTTCTATAATTTGGGTGCAATCTTTGACATATACAATATCTCTTACTTTGCTAGAATTTCCCCAAACGGTTATAGGTTCTCCTCTTTGTGCCATATGAATAAGTCTTCTATAACCTTGCCATTTTTCCTTACCATCTACATAGTACATTGGATTTGGATGATACAAGTAGATATTAGGAAAACGGAGAATATAGTATTTATAACCTACAACTGCAGAGTAATGTTTGATAAGATTAACAGCTGCCGTCTTTGTTATAGAATATACCGTATGATCATTGTTGAGTGGGAAACTTGTTAAGGCATCAGCTGGTATCGGTTTTTTATCTCCACACAGATATGCTACATCTGCAATAGATTGAGAATAAACGACTACCTTAGGCTTTATCTCTTGTGAGAACTCCAACAAATTCAATGTACCAGTCATATTCACGTCTATATATTGTTGTGGATGGTAGCCCTTCATTCTTGCTGGCAACATACCACAGAGATGAACAATGGCATAAATGTCATCCTTTGGCAATTTCAAAAAATCTTGCTTATTGCGGACATCAACCGAGTAATATTCCATCCCATGCAAAGCGAAGAAGTCATTGTCAGAGAGTCTATGACCAACAGCTATAACCGAATATCCGTTCTCTTTCAAATACAAGCATGTATATGCTCCAACTGTACCAGTCGCTCCAAATACCATTACCTTTTTCATGCTGCAATGGTATTTAGACGACCCAAAATACGTTCAAAGAAGAGCTCGAAGGTACTTTTCTTATAAGTTCCATCGGTATTAAGATGACATAATATCTCACCATAGCCATGTACACCAATAAAACGAAGCACAATACCCTCTATGCCAAAGTCCTTATGATAATAAGTAACAAAATTCTCCGCAGCTATCTTTGATATGATATATGGACTATGATAGCCCTTAAACGAGATTCCATCTTCCTCTGAGATTATCTTCTTGTCAATGTCGTTATAAACCTTGTGAGATGACGAAAGAAGGAATTTCTTTATTCCATTCTTACGGCAAAATTCCAACATTTTGTATACGCCTATGGTATTTACCTCAAAGAAATTCTCTACTGGAGTCTCATGCTCAGCCAAGCAAGCTGATAAATCTATCACTGCCTCAATATTCTCTGTTGGAAGTTGATTAAAAGACTCATCATCACTCAAATCAAAATGCTGAAAAGGTACATCATTCTCCTTGAAAAACTCTTGTACTTTCTTTGAACGACCTAGAGCTAAGACATCATATCCCTGCTCTTTTAAATATATAGACAGATAACGACCAACGTAACCTGTCGCACCTATTAATAATGCCATAATATAATATTTTAGTTATGATTAAATTCTACTTTCTTATTTGATTGATATATCAAGTATCCACTACGATCCCCACTACACTCAATGTTACGTAGTACAGGGTCTGTGATTCTTGCTTCTACGATATCAGGATTATCCTTATAATTTAATATGAGAGGTTTTACCCATTCAGTCTCTTTGCATAAGAAATATACTCCAGAATAGTTATTTTGTGTTAACTTTGGCACTTCAAAAGTACCTAGGGCGACATCTATAACACCCTTTACAAAATCATAGCCTGTTGACAACTGCACTAGATTGGAACCGATAAAGTCACCTCCCATTCTTGCTCCGATCTCGATAACCCGGATATTGCCGTCCTCGTCAATCTTCAATTCAGAGTGAGAAGCTCCATATTGTATATGTAAGGCATCAAGTGCATTTAAGACGATTTGCTTGACCTTAATCTTTATCTCATCAGATAATGAAGATGGTTGATGATGTCCCAGTTCCACAAAGAAAGGTGCACCTGTTGTAACCTTATCAGTGATTTGCAAGATGGTGTGATTACCTTCAAAAGAAATTCCCTCAACACTGATTTCTCGACCTGTAACAAACTCCTCAATAATGGCTTTACCCTCAAAAGAATCTTTTCTTGCTCTTTTAATGGCTGATTCAAGTTGAACAGGATCCAATACCTTCTCAACACCCCGGCTACCTGAGCGATCGGTAGGTTTTACAATTAATGGAAATCTAAATCCCTTAATACTATACTTACCTTCATCACCAACAAGTGTAAATTTCGGAGAAGGAACATCAGCATCCATGAAACACTGCCGCATCTTAAACTTATTAGTACAAATCTCGGAATACTCGTCAGGATTGGAAATAAGTCCCATTCTAGAGGCAACATAATTTACTGTAAGTGTTGCTGTGTCTGATGCTATCGTTGTAATGCCATCAATCTGTTCCTTTTTACAAATCTCTAAAATCTGCTCTTTTTCAATAATTGAAATATCATAGAACTTATCACAGATTTCTGCGCATGTTGCACCATCTGCCCATGCGAAGCAAATGGTATAAATACCCATTTGCTTTGCTTTCTTCACTATTGGCTCCTGAAGATAAGAAGCTCCTATTATCGCCAATTTTTTCATCGTTTATGTATTTTATTTTTTACTACTAAAACTATCTTATCCTTCATGTCCTTATCTAAAAACAGCCACGATGAAACCGCAACTGCTACAAGAGAAGACAGTATAAGAATTGTACTACTTACTAATGACTGATCTAAATATAGATATAATGGAATGGTAACGACTAATGATAAAACCAATACTTTCAGGCAACACCAGTAACACATACCTAGTTCTTTTATCGAATAATCAATATCTTTCCACAAAACATAAGGCTTTATCAAAAGAGAATATACGGCAGTAAGAACTATATTGAATATTGGTACCCACATCGCTTCTTTAGAATACCTTAAGACAAAATAAAGTAAAACAAATTGTCCTATGCCAATAAATACGGCAGACATTGAGTTAAACTTAATTTTATTGGCAGCAAGCATTGGAATATAGAAAGAAGCATTAAAAACATCAATTACATTGCAAGCCAACATACATTGAGTAAACAAAACTGCATAATCTGGTACTTTTACAAGCCATATATCCATAATAGTAGGCATGGCATAAATACATGGAAGTGCTAAAAGCAAAACCATATCAAAACTTACAATGGTTGCATTGAGAGTAAGTTTCTTCGATTCTTCCTTATCTCCTGATGCATAAAGCTTTATTATTTGAGGATTAAAAGCTACTCGAAAGTTATTAACAAATCCCATAGCTGCATTACAAACTTGATTTGCTATCGTTTGAGCTGCAACTACAACTGGAGCCAAAAACATATTTATCAAGATTACTACTCCTTGTATTCGTAATGAGTGTGTAAGTTGTGCTATGATATTCCAGCCAGAGAATCCCATCAAGTCTCGAAAGATTTGTTTGTTAAAAGCAAGTGCTAAATGCGATTCCTCAAAATGGCGATTGCAATAAATTCTATAATAGAATGCTATTAACAACTGTATCAAAGCCAATAATAACGCATACAAGATCAATCTATCCCAATGCGATATTGTCAATGCATAACAAACGCTCAATTTTGCTATAGCTTCAAATATACTTATATATGCATAGATATTGAACCTTTCGTGCGATGTTACCAATGAATTATATGGAACTTGCGTTATAGAGACAACGGTGGTAAGTATTGACAACTGGAATACCCAAAAACATGCATTTAAACGGTCTGCAGGTATTACAAGCCTATGATATAAGAACCACAAGCCACCAGTCTCTAATATCAATATAACTATAATTGCTAAAAGAGAGTGTATATAAAATGAAGTATTGAAAGTTTCCCACAAACGCTGTTTATTTCCTGCTCCTAATTCATATGTAATAAATCGTGAGGTACCTGCCATCAATGTACCATTCAGAAATGATAGCATAGCGACGATTCCACCTACCACGCCATATAGTCCATAATCTACTACACCAAGTTTATCTAAAACAACTCTTGATGTATATAAAGTTACACCCATAATAATAAACATGCGGATGTATAATAAGAGCGTGTTCTTTGCTATTTTTTTATTGTCTGACATAAAAGAATTCAAGCTGTATGGATAAAAATATGCAAGTAACCAGCTGCAGCAATACTCTTTTTGTAGTCATCTACTGCATCGGTGGAAATAAACTTGTTTCCACTACTTTTTGCCGACAACCATATCTCATGGTCAAGTTGTCCATAGTTTTCTGTTACTAAAATATCCATAAAATTGAAATTATCTATCTTTATACATATTATCGTAATACTTCTGATACTCCCCAGAAGTAACATGATCCATCCATTCTTGGTTATCGAGATACCATTTCACGGTTTCCTCTATACCCTCCTCAAACTGGAGAGATGGCTCCCAGCCGAGTTCCTTCTGCAGCTTTCTAGAGTCAATAGCATAACGCATATCGTGACCCTTTCTGTCTGTTACATAAGTGATGAGATCCGTATCCTCGCCTTCCTTTCTGCCGAGCAATCTATCAACAGTCTTGATAAGCACCTTGATGATATCGATGTTCTTCCACTCGTTGAAACCACCGATGTTGTAAGTCTCGGCAATCTTACCCTTGTGGAAAATCATAT
>UMHI01066759.1_pt1 | contig 21901 bp, 20 predicted proteins | sample 1965481 | NCBI WGS metagenome assembly UMHI01 (sample SAMEA4836093, study PRJEB28245) | human gut metagenome | biome: gut microbiome; material: fecal sample | place: Denmark | collected 2008 | reverse complement strand
AAAGAGCTATGCTAGTCAATACGCCAATTTTGGAAGCTTACTTAAAATTAAGAACTTATACTTTTAATACTATGATTGATTCTTGCTTTTAAGTTATTTTATTTGTAAACAGGTTATTATATACTTTAACTCTCGATTTTGTTCATGATAGAATTATTGTCTCTCAAATGGATTTTTATATTGATTAAGTAGCTGAAGAGTAAAATAATAAAAGAATTTCATGTCATCAATAAAGTAACGTTTAAATAAACGTTTGGGTTCTTTCAGACAGCGATAAAGCCATTCCATTCCTATTTTTTGCCAGAGTTTAGGAGCACGCTTTAGAGTACCTGCTTCAAAGTCTATCGTTGCGCCTAATCCCATAAAAATATCTACTTTGGGCATACGGTTTCGGTATTTCATTATCCATTTTTCTTGTTTTGGTGCACCTACACCTACTAGAACTACGTTTGCCCCACTTTCGTTCACGATGCGAATCAACTCTTCACATTCTTCTGGTTTCTTCTCAAATCCGTAAGAAGGAGAGTGAGCACCTACTATGATGTTTCTTCCTACCTTCTGATTAATCCTTTCCATGGCTTTAACTGCAATACCTTCTGCTGCTCCAAGCAAAAATATCTTACAATTTGGATCATCTTTATGATATTCATAAAATGCCGTAAAAAAACTGGAACCAGGAATAGCCTCTGGCAATGGATTCTTTAAAAGTTTAGAAAGAATATAGAGAATCTTGCTATCACATACTACCCATTCTGCTTTTTGATACGTTTCATAGAATTCTCTGTCCTTTTGTAGCTTGACTAAGTGATCAACATTGGGTGTAATAAGAACTCCTTTATTTAATTGTTGTAACAGTTGTTTTTTATTTATGTTCTGTACATTTATATTTAAGAACTGAGTATATTTCATAGTTGATATTTTTATTTTCTATTTTGACGACGTTTGATAACTTTAATTAAAAAATCGTCTTCTGTCGTGTAATTGGGTTTGTTTTTATATAAAGTTTATACTATGCTCCAAAGCGTCAAACGGAATTTGGAAATCAGTCTCGACCTCTATCCACTGGTGTGAAAGAAATATTCTCTCGGCTTCTTTCTCTTTATTTAAGGGAATGTAGGTTGCTGATTTTTCTAATGTCTCATGAAAAATCGGAATATCGCTAACTATGATACGTTTACATCCACAAGCTATAGCTTCTAGAGGTGTACGCCCAAACCCCTCTTCTATAGATAATAGTGTGAAAGCATAAGCATAATGATATAAAGATTGCATTACATTTAGGGGGATATATTCTGTAAATAGAATTAAATCTTTCATTTCACAAATCAATGATTTTAATTCTTCATCTTTACCCCAACCTCTTCTTCCTACTAATACTAATTTTTTTCCGGAACTTTCTAACTCTTTACGAATGGATCGAAGTAAATATTTGAGATTTTTCCTTGGTTCTATAGTTGATACTGATATGTAATATTCTTCAGCTTTTAACCCAAACAGTTGTAGGTGATTTGGGGAGAGAACAATATTTCCTTTTTTATAGTCTGCTGAAATATTCTCTTTCCAATTAATAACGGGTAAGTTTGTATACCGCTCAATTTTAGCTTTAGCGTCTTCTGATATTGTAACGATATAACTAGCATTCTTTAGGGCTAGTTTGTATTTAGGAGTTAAATAATATTTAGCTGCAAATTTGAGAGTTGAGTAATATTCTATAAATGCAACATCATGTATGACGGGAACAATTTTAGATATAGATTGTAAATATAAATCTATGGGAGGTGGAAAAATTGGAAATATTACAATATCTGCTTGTATGCATCGAACAGCAGCGGATAGTTTTATATTTTCTAATATTAAGCGATTGCAGGGTGAGATAATATATGAATTAGGATTTTTATCTATGTCATTGGTTGTATGAAAGATTGGTATAATTTGATGCTTTGTTTTTAGCAGAGCATGATATAAATCTATAGCATACAATTCTACTCCAGTCCATTTACGACCATGAAGTGGTGTTAAATCAATACCTATTTTCATTTATGCGAGTGCTTTTTGTAAAAACTGAATAGAATTATATTTCCATTCTTGAATTATTTTATTAACGTTTGAAAAATCTATATGCAATGAGGATGGCATATTGTTACTACCATCATCAAAAATAATTCTGTCTTTTAATTGTGTGATTTCTAAGATAGACATAACTCTAGTATTCATGTTGCTGACCGGATTCACCAATGTGGTGAAAGGATGATTAAAGTTTATTGAGAAAGCCGTTCCATGAAAACTATCAGTTACCACATAGGTAGCTTCACTCATTAGACCAACCCATTCGGTTGGGGATACTATAATTTGTTTTTCAATGTTGTTCTCATAAATAAAGGATTTATTGCTTATAATAAATACTATTTTGTTGCATTTAATATTGTGAGCTATATTTTTTGCTAGTTGCTTAATATATTTTGAACCTGATAGAGTATAAACTAGTATATATCTTTCGTTCTTTAAGGGGTTTTGACCAACAGAGTTCATCCATTCAGCTTTGTCTAGTAGAAACGTTGGATCGAGAACGACTTTTGCTTCTTTTCCACAGATTTCTTTTAGAAGTTGAGCTCCTTGTAATTCTCGAACAGATAAATATTGAATATTATCAGTCAGATACTGATACGTTTTTTTCATGTCATCTGGTATTTTGGGTACAGAAATACTTGCAGCATAAGATATTCTTTTAGCATTAAATTTTTTTGCAAATTCTAGAAAAAAGACATCTAAAAAATCTGTATGCATATAGTTCCATATTTGATCACTCCCTGCAATATATGTGTCATAAGGTAAATCCTTTGTTTTTCTAATTTCCTCTAATGTATAATATTTTTCCGAATGTTTAGTATATTGGTTAAAGAAATCGAGAAATAATTGGTGAAATTTATCTCTATATTCTTTATTTTGAGAGTTACATATGTTTTTTTTTACTACTTCTATAAATTTACTGCCTATAGAAAATGGAGCCTTCCATCCATAAACCTTAAATCTGTTCTTTATGGCAGGTAAAATGGTATCTTTACTGCGTGATAAATCTTTTACTCGCTTTTCTAAATCTATAACTTCAGCATCATATCCATGAGTGTTTAAAAAATGTTGTAGTGCAAAAGCTTGAAGTTCTTCTCCGTAATTATCGTCTTTGATATATGTAATTATCCCTATCTTCATGATTTCTTTAATTTATAGTTAACCGTTTTGTATACATTGTATAAGCCTAGGATATATATTATATCCTTAAATGTTTTTATAATTAAATATTTGAATGTTATTTTCCAAGGTAAATCACATGCTTTAGAAAACTCCTTTAGAGTTATATTGGGATTCATAAGTAAAGCAATCGCTTTATTTCTGTTTGGATGCCGAGGTATAGGATTTTTTAAGTTAGTTTGTTCTGCTATAGCTTCTTGTATTGTTCTTTTCTCTATATATGCCTCTTTGCATATTTGTTCCTTGTAGGTAGAGATTGTATTAAAATTATCGATTACTAATGAAACGCCACATGAGACATTTTTTTTGAATGGAACTCCATGTCTTCCTATTCCCCAAAAGTCTGCTATGGTGAATGTTCCTATACGATTTGTATTGCAGTACTGACAGTGAAAACAACTTTCCCTGAAAGTATAGCCTTCGAAAAAGGCATTCATATATGCGTTTTCCCATAAATTTAATTTTCTCCATTTTGTATCTGAAACTTTAATGGCTGGGCTATAGTCCCAAGTATTAAATTTACGAAACCGAAATTCTTTTATTTTTTTACCTTTTGTCACTAAACTTTCAACTTTCTTGATATATTCATTAAAAGCGCCTTGAGAGGGTACTCCATGACAAACCAAATCAAGTGTTATAAGTAAATTTTCGTACTTTCTTCCTAAATATTTGTATAGGCCTGCAATTTGGCATGGTGTTCCGGTAAATAGTACCATTTGACCATTTCTTAAATCTTTTTTTACTAATTGGAAACAATCTCCAATATCACTTTGTATATATTTAGACCCTCTTAATAAATGTAGGTCTTTTATGTTGTCAATGCGTATATGATGCGTATAAAATTTTTCGTTTATTGTTGCACCATATATACAACCTCCTTTTGATAAAACTAATTTAGCAAAAACCGAAAATGCTCCCCCAGAAGAACTTACTTTTCTATCTTTTTTACTTATCACTGCATAAACTTCTTGCTTCAAACATTGGGTATCGATAGGATTGATTATAGGACAATGTTTAACGCATAATCCACACTCTATACATTTCTCTTGGTCTATGGAAGGCTGTAAGAATCCTTCAATATCAGTTTTCATACTAATTGCTTGTTTCGGACATATATTAAAACAAGCAGAGCATCCTGTACAATGATATTTATCTGTTAGTTTTATCATAATTATAAGTTCTAAAAAAATAACCTTCTATTCTTCCCTTGGCATTTAAAAAAGACTTGTGACAATTGAAAAAATCTATTTTACAAAAGCTTATTAGCATACCTAAAATTGGACGGATTATTTGTTTAAGGATGTAACATGTTGAGAAAGAATGTTTCTTGATTAAATATCCAGCTCCCCGTGCATAGCTATATGTCCTTTTAAGGATTACATCTTTATTGTATATGGAATATGTAGGATGATGAATTGATATGTTAGGGTCGTAATATACTTTATAATTATATTTTTCCATTAAAGTTAATAAATAATCAGTTTCTTCACCTGATCCTATATTATATGGAGAGCCAACTCCCATAATCTCATCAAATTCGAGGTTAGGGCAGAATTTGAAAAATATGGTATATGAAATAGCAGCGCATCGTTTTGTTACAGTTAGCTCTGATGCTGTATTAGGAAAGCTAGACGTTAATTCGCCGTTTTCATTAGTCCCTTTTCCTGTAATGCCTTGATATTTACCAGATTTAAGATAAGATAGAACTTTGGTAAGGGTATCAGGTTCATACCAACAGTCGTCATCTGGAAAGCCTACATATTCTCCTTTCACATGCTTTAAACCGATATTACGTGCATGGGATAGTGAACATCGATGGTATTTTATATAGGTAAACAATATATGAGGATTTAAATCCTTAAAAATTTCCTCATTGTCCTCTTGGTCAATAAATATAAGTTGAATATCAGAAAACTTAGGTCCTATAAGATTATTGATAGAGTTTATAAAACGACGTAATTCTTCTTTTCGATTTTGTGATGTTTGTACTAGTGATATCATAACTGATTGTAATTTTTAATGCGGCTTAAATATATATATAATGATATCATTCCAAAGTTTAAAAGTTGTTTGGATACTATACCTAAAAATCCATAAATTCTCCCCTTACCATATGATTTGAAATCTGATTTGTCTAATTTTAATAGTTCATATTTCATTTGTTGTAAGGATAAATCCTTACAACTACATACAGCTTGTAGATATCTATTCATCATTGGTGATAGTATAATCCAAAAAGATGCAGAATCTAAGTTTAAATTATATTTCTTGGCCAATTCTTGATATGAAGTCTTAAGCTTACTAAACCATAACAATTCTTTTCTATAGTCATATTTCTTTCGTTGTATAGAAGTTTCACTATCACAATAATAGTATCCTTGTTTGTTTGTTGTAACAAGGCATTCTGAATACTTTAGAAAATCTGCTATAAATATAGCATCTTCTCCTATTAACATACCCTCAGGAAATGATATGCTATTTTCTTTTATAATTTTAGTATTAAATAGTTTTGAATGAGGTTCTGAATATACAAGATAACCACTATTTATATAGTTGATAATTCCTTCTTCTTGAAAATAATATTTATTTGATAATAGGGGGCGGCTTGAAACAATACCTTTGCTATTCTTTCTTATAGGTGAAGATACTATTAATGAAACATTGGTACTTCTTGTTAGACTGATAAGATCTGATAAATAAGATTTTAATATATAGTCGTCAGAATCAATGAATAATATCCATTCTCCATTGGCTATTTTTATCCCATGATTTCTTGCTGCGCTTGCACCACTATTTGTTTGATTTATATAGTGTATTCGTGAATCGAGACTGGCATATTGTTTACATATAATTTCACTTGTATCAGTACTTCCGTCATTGATTAATATTAATTCAAAATTATCATATGTTTGATTAATAATACTTTCGATGCATGCAGATAATGAATTTTCCGAATTATAAATAGGTACTATAATTGAGACTAGTGATTTTTTCATTGGTATTTTTGATTATAATATTATTTAGTTTAAACAAATGATATATTAAGTGGATTTATATCATTCTTCTCGGAGGAGCTATGTTCTTAATATTTTCCTGCAAAGCATTATTATATCCACAAATCATTAGATAGAATGAAATATAACATATCCATACATATCCGGATGTTAAAGCCATGCTTGTAATACCTGTTGTAAGTATATATAAAACAATTATATATTTTTCTTTTTTGTTTCTTCCTTCTGTTAACTTGAATACTTTTTCTATAAGAATAACGATTATTATAAGTGCGAAAACTAAACCATATCTTAAAATTAGGGCTATTATACTGTTTTCAAAACAGATTATACCATATTTATTAGCTAGGCTGAATTGGTCATCCACTCCTAACAAAATATCATCGAATGGCTGTTTAAAAAAGGCTTCTATAGTTATTCTTCTAACTCTACTGCTTCCATCCTCAAATGAATTTGTTTCTGAGTTGAATAACTTACCACCAAGTTCAGTATTGCCAATTTCGTTAAGTATGAGAATAAATATAATGCCTATTGCGATTATGTATAAAAGGTTTCTTTTGCTAATAATTTTATTTATATATAAAATCGCTACTGTCATAATAGTAGTCATAATGGTTGCAGCTCTTGCATCAAAACAGAACATCACATAGATTCCTAAGAACCATAATACAATTTTGAGATAATTATTTATTTTCTTCGAAAGAACTATAAATATCATACATCCACCATGAATTAAAGCATTATATAGGGGGTGCCCCCAGATTCCTGAAGATCTAAATCTTTCAAAATATGTGAGATCTTCATAAAATAAATTGATTTTATTTTGATATTCAAAAAGTGAAACCCCACAATTGATTACATAGACAGTTAATGCTGTATATAATAGAATATTATATTTGTCATTCTTAAAGAAAAATCTATAAGATGCTATAATTGAAGGTACTACTAATAGCTCTAATAAATCAAAAAGGTAGCTTCTACCCATAAAAGTATGAAATCCATAGATAATAAAACTAATTGAAATAATACCAATAAGTTTTTGTATGAGTTTGGTTTTTAGACTGATGAGAAATATTATGAGAGGTGCATAAGTTACTATGTGAAGTATTGTTGGAGAGATTGATAAGCCTGGAAGATTATTGATCATGATTAACATCCAGAAAAATAACAATGCGCATAATTTATTTTTTTGCATATTATCTATTTCCATTTAAAGTTTCCCAAATTGAGCGGGGAAGTATTTTCTTTGTTATGTATGCTATGAAGAAGCATAGAAGAATTGCGGCAAAAGGTCTAAATAGAATTGAAATAATTGTTGCTTCACTAGGTAATGGATATGAAATTATACGAATTATTACGTAGTGAATCATATAAACAAAAAATGTATATTCATGTAGCTTGATACTTTTGAATTGAATTATAGAAAAAGAAATCGGGATAATAAAGAGTGAAGATATTATTCTGTATGAGTAGTATATATTACTATTTTGATTATACTGAGATGTAATATATATTAATACAAAAAACAATAGTATGCATATTGATAGAGCATTATGATTTAATTTTATTTTATCATATGCATATGGGTAATTTAATCCAAAGAATGCCCCTATTAATAGAGATGGGAGCCAAAACAGTAGGCTATCATATGGGAAATGGTGAATATAATTAAGTATTAAAGTGAGAATGCAAATACCAATACAAATATGTTTATTTATTTTTGTGTATAAGAAAAATATGACTGGTGATATTAAAACGAAGTAGAATAAAGTCCTCAGGTACCAAATTGGAGGATCATATGTTGCCTTATAAATATCCCAAAGTAATATTTCTACTGGATATTGTTTACTGCCAATAATGGATTCTACAAAAATGAATATGCCAGCAAAAGTTGTTGAAAAAATTAAATATGGAATAATAAGTGATTTGAATCGTTTCTTTATTTTAACTATAATTTGTGAGTTGCTAAGGTTTCTAAAAAAAAGGAAACTAGAAATAACAAAAAAAGTAGGTACTGCTGAATCGAACAATGTAACAAGAGCATTGTAACAACTTATATATAATATATCACTATCCTGAAAAATAGTTCTATCAGGATTATACAAAGAGTGTAATGTGACAATAAATAGAGTAAGTAAAAGATTTAAATCTGCTATTTGAGTTGAACGCTTTTGCATATTTATTTTATTTATCTATGCTTTGTTTGAGATATGTATAAGCTTGATTTTGTAATTCTATAATGCGACTTTGTGTTTTATGAAAGTCCCATGTTTCTAAAATATCATGTGTTAAAAGATAGTTCCCATTTTGAAGCCTATTAGGTAACTCTAATTGTGAAAGGAGAGAAACAGCTCTATCGTCTTTTATATTATGCATAGAGGACTCAATATACCAAAAGGGTTTATTAAATATGACTGAAAAAACAGTTCCATGGAATGATGTCGTTAAAACAAGTTTTGCATATTTGGTAAGATTGATAAATGCTGCCGGGCCAAATTTCGGAGAAAGTTTAAATCCTATATTTCTTAATCCTCTGGCTCCCCAGTTTTTAACATCCATAATATATACAGGTAAATTATATTTTTTTGATATCTCAGAGACTATATGATTGACTTCCTTAGAATAATTAAACGCATAGTAAAAAATGTATTCTTCTTTGATTAGACGATCACCTATCTCTATCGTGTCTGTCCATTCTTTTTGATTCATAAACAATGTTGGATCAATATGCATTTGGATATCATTTCTACCAGACAGCATTCCTATTTGTGATACAGCATTTTTTTCCCTAACAGATATATAATCAAATGCCTTTAGATATTTAATATATTTATCTGGATTAGGAGAAGTCTCTTTTATATCATTGGCTCCTAATGATGTTGCATAAGCTATTTTACGCCCATTGGAAACAAAGTTTAAAAAATAGGCATCATCAGCATCTACGCAATTGATATTCCAAACTTGATCACTACCTGTAATATAAGCATCAAAATTAAAATTCTCATTGCATAGAGACCCATTGTCAAGATATTGTGTTTTTGTAAGGATAAAATATTTTTCTAAAAAAGAAATGTAGTCGTTATTCTCTTTTATTAAGAGATTCTTATAGGGGATACATAGAAACCATAATTTAACCTGTGATTTTCTAAACTTTCCTTTAAGGAAAAATGAAGGCATGATTGAATATAACTCTCGTTGACCTTTGCTGGAGAAATCTATAACTGTTGGATTATAGCCTAAGTCACTTAATTTCTTTTGAAGTGCAAAAGCTTGTAGCATAGATCCACTGTTGTTCGATCTATGAAATGTTATTATTCCAATTTTTTTCATCATTTGAATTTACGTATTAAGTGATAAACTTTTTCTTTTGCTAGTTGCTTTTCATTTAAATTCATACCAATTAAATATATCGTAAGTAAACTAGTCATTATACTTGTAAGGATAATGATAATTAATCTTATGAAAGATGTTGGTATCAGTTGTTGAAGAAGTATAGGTATAACTAATGATATAATTAGAACTTCAAAAATCTTTAAATACACATTTCTAGCATATAATTTAATTGATAGCTTTATTAATTTTTTTGCAAACAATAATCTAATAATTTGGGCAATAATGGTTATTACTAGATGAACACAAAAAACTGTTTCCGCAGGAAAACCTAATTTTAGTGCTAGGTATGAGATGGGTACAATTAAAAGTAGTATAGTACCAATAGCTGATTGATATCTTTTGATACGACCGTTTGCATTTATACCTGTTGTTACTGAATTGGCACATGTTTCTAATAAAGTTATTCCTAAGATTAGTCTAACGAAATTTCCAGTGTGCTCAGGTACAACGTCAAGCCATATATTTAAGATTGAATTTATTTCTAGTGAAATAGGAATTATTAATATCATCAAGACATAAAAACTAAATTTAGAACTGGTGATTATTAATCTATGCATATAGTCAATATTACCTGATGAATAAGATTTTATAATTTGAGGATTTATTGCTACTTGAAAATTACTAGCAAATCCTTGAACTGCATTTTGTACCTGAACAGCTATTCCTCTTGCTGCATTAACAGCTGGGCCAAAAAACACATTAAGTACAATGTTGACACCTTGAGTTAAGCCTATAATAGCTATATTGCCTAAAAAACTCCAACCTGCAAACGAACCTATTTCTTTTATTTGCCTGTGATTGATATTCCATGTAAATGAAGGCATGTCAAAATTTTTATAGCAATAGTGTTGATATAAAAAACGTATGATAATTTGAATAAATAATAGTAAGAAGGAATAAACAATGAGACTATCATAGGTTTTGAAATACATTAATAATATAACGATTAATAGTTTTAAGGATGCTTCTGCAATTGATATGTAAGCAAAAGCACTCATTTTCTCTTGTGCTATTATCATTGCATTATAGGGTACGCTAATAATCATTATTACAGAGGAAAATACTGAACATTGGTATACACAATTAGCTGCAAATAATCGTGTTGAATCAAATTGGATTTTTTCATTTAGGAACCATAGACCAATAGTTTCTGATAGTAATAAAACAATCAATGCTATAATTAAATGGATATGAATGCTACTTATAAATATTGTTTTTGAAGAACCATCATCTTTTTCAATTGCGATATTTAGGTATCGTTGTATAGAACCAGCCATTGCCGAATTTATGAAAGAAAACATAGTTACAATGCCCCCAACGACGTTATAAATACCGTAATCGTCTATTCCCAAACATTTTAAGGTTACTCTACTTGTATAAAGAGTTATTAGCATTATAAGAAACATTCTTATGTACATAAAGAATGCGTTTTTTGCTATTTTATTGCTCTTTTCTTTTGTTCCCATTAAGATACCTCTTAATCAATATTACTATTTTTTTATTGTTATCAGAAAATTTTCGTGCAAAGAGTTTGTTACTATTCTTTAGAATGTTGAAATCATCTTCTTTATATTCATAAGGATTCCCTCTTAGCCAATCAATTTCGCGTTGATTACTATTATATTCATCCTCCATAGAATAAATATTTTCTTTAAATGGAGAGTTTATAATTATTGTTTGTTTATAAATTTCATCAGCACATTTAGTATGTTTAAAGTTTTTATATATCTCATTATGCTTATTTAAAAGAAAGGCTACACATCTTTCAGAGAGACTAGCCCAATTAGTACCTTTCCGGTAACAAGTGTAATATTGGGGACGATGTATCTTTGCGAAGACTTGTATCTTGGTAAAGATGTTGTCTAACTTCTCGGCAAGTTTATAATTCTTGTAATATGGTGTTAGTATATGATACAAAAGAACTTTATTGCCAATCTCTCTTTGTAGAGTTGAGTTATTGTCTATTCCAATAAACTCTTTTCCTCTGTTCTTGTAGAAAAAGTCATGAATATATTTATTGTTTTTTATGGGTAAATCAACTCCTGATAATAAGTGAAAGTATTCATATTTACCATAGTTATAGGCGTACTGGTACAATTCAAGCTCACATTCTATTTGACTGAAATCTCCCCATCGTACATCTTTTCTATTATTGATAAATATCAATTGGGAATAATTACATTTTATACTTTGGAAGTCCTTTATATTTACTTTCTTATCAATGTGTATAAATATGTCATTGTCTTTATCATCTAATAACTCAATCAGAGTTTGAAAAGTAAAAGGGTTATTATGTGCAATTATTAGAAATGCATGTCTCATTGAAGTGTATTGTTTAGATTAACCTTTTTCTTTCTACAAGTCTCTTATATAATTATTTGATTAAAGTATAATGTTATATGTGTTCTATGTACTGGATAAAGTAGAGATAGTGTGGTATTATTCTTTTTGTTTGGTTTCATATCCATATCCATACCCATACCCGTATCCGTAGCCTTTGCCGTAACCATATTTCTTACCGTATCCATAACCATAGCTGTTTTTACGTTTACTCATATCAATACCGTTAATGACAGTAGCCAGTTTCGGGAACTTATGTTCGTTTTTCAGTACATTGATGTATTCATAGCCGGCCTTTGGAGTCACATCCGCACGGCAGACGTACACACACATATCAGCTACGCGGCCAATGATGGCGGTATCGGTCACCATACCGATAGGGGCGGTATCCAAAATGACGTAATCGTAACGGGATTTCAGCAAGTCGATGGCATGATCCAATACATCGCGGGCTACCAGTTCAGTGGGGTTGGGAGGCACGGGGCCACCGGGCAGGATGTCCAAGTTCGGGCTGATGTCGGAACGCTGGATCATGTCAAACAGGTTGACATTGTCCGGATCGCTCAGGTAGTTGGTGATACCTTCGGCCCGGCGGCTCAGGTTGAACACCTTGTTCAGACCGGGTTTGCGGATGTCCATACCTACCACGATGACTTTCTTGCCCAGGAAGGCCAGGGATACGGCGGTATTACCTGCCACGAAGGATTTTCCTTCGCCCGGCTGGGTAGAAGAGAAGAGGACTACCTTGTCGGTCTTGCCCAGCATGAAGAGGAGGTCGGTACGCAGACCGCGGAAGGTCTCTTCCATGATGTCGTTCTTGTTCTCGCGCACCACGATGGCTCCGTGTTCGGGCTTGGCGCACTTGGGCAGTTCGGCCAGGATGCCCACGCTGGTGATGCGTTCCACATCGTCCCGGTTCTCAATCTTGTATTTCAGCAAATCGCGCAGGTACACAAAACCTACCGGAATAGCCAGTCCAATGATAAGGGCAGCCAAGGCTACCATTTTCTTTTTCGGAGAAACCGGATTCTTGTCCGGCAGAGCTTCTTCGATGATGCGGCCGTTGGTGGCGGTAGCGGCCAGGGTGATGGCGTTCTCTTCCCGCTTCTGAAGCAGCATGATGTAGAGCTGGGCCTTGATTTCCTGCTGGCGGGCGATGCTCAGGAATTCCTTTTCCTGCTGCGGCGCGCTGCTGATGCGGCCTTCGAACTTCCGGGCCTGGCGTTCGATGTCGGCCTTGGTAATCTGGAGTCCTTTCAGCACGCTGGCTACCGTGGTCTGTACGTTGTGACGGGTCGCCTCGATGCCGGTATTCATGTTGATAACGGCCGGGTTATTCTCCGACGAGGTGCGGAGCAGGCGTTTCCGCTCAATCAGCAGGGTGTTGTACTGGTCGATGACCTTGCTCAAATCCTGGTCCTGCAGGCCGACATTGACCGGGATGACTTCGTTCGCGTTGGCGGGATTGTTGATGTAGTCGCGCAGGAATTCCACCAGGCGGATTTGGGTCTGGTTCTCGATGCGCAGTTGCTCGTACTTGGAGTTTTCTTCCAGGGCCAGTTTGGCATCGCTGGTCAAGTCCGTCAGACCGGATTTCTGCTTGAAGTCCGCCAGTTGGGTTTCGGTGCTGCCCAGTTCCTCGTTGATGATGCGAATGCGGTCTTCGATGAATTCGGCCGACTTCATGGCCACTTCGTTCTTCTCGTCGTTGGCGTCCTGGTTATAGTAGGCCACCAGGCAGTTGATGAAGTCGACGGCTCGCTGGCGGCTGGTGTTCTGGAGGGCTACCTGAGCGATGGTGGTCGTTTTGGAGGTGGCAGCAACCGACAGGTTTTCGCCGTAGGCCTTGGCTACTGCGGTGGGGGAATTGACGTTGCTAACCAACTGCAGGGAGCCGGTGTTGGTTTCTCGCCAGGCGTTTAAGAGTGAATCGTTGACGGTGAAGCTGAGGACACCCACCGGAGTCGGGAGAACAGCCGGCAACTTGTCGAATGTCTTTTCCAAAGTCTCTTCTTCCTCGTTGAGCTCGTATTCGGCCTTGACTGTCAGTTGATTGTCCTGGGTATAGGTCAGGCGTAGCTTCATGCCGGCTTCCAGCTGTTCCGCCTCTTCGGGCGCCATGTAGACCCCGACGGGCGAAGTCTGGTAAAGCGACTGGGCGTAGCCGAAGAAACGTTCTTCGCCAATGGTGATATACAGTCCCAGGTGGGTCACTACCTTCTTGATGAGGGTCCGGCTTTTCAGGATTTCCACTTCGTTGTCGAAGTTGTTGGTCATGGAGAAGCCGCCCATGCTCTGCAGGGCTTCCAGGGCGCCGCTGTTGGCGCTCATGGCCTGGCTGCGGGCATCCTGTTCCTTGATGAGGACGCTGACGGTTACGTTGTATACCGGAGCCTGGTAGCGGAGGTAGACAAAGGCCAGCACCAGGCAGATGATTACGCTGGCGACAAACCAGGGCCAGTAGACCAGGTATTTGAAAATCAGTTCGTAGAGATTGAACGAGCTTTCTTCCGGATTTTCCGGCGTCGTATTGTTGGTTGTTTGTTCAGTCATGACAGATATACTATGATTTAGTGAATGGATTAGCGAAGGATATTGACTATCAGGCTGGCAATGGATACCAGGATAGAGGTGGCCGAGATGATTGTACTGGTGGTGTTACCGATGTCGGAGTTCTTGGCCTTGGTCTTGTTCGGAGTGACATAGAGGATGTCGTTCTGGCGCAGGTAGAAGTAGGGGGAGAGCACCAGGTCGCTCTTGGTCAGGTCGAGTTCCTTGATTTCGCGCTTGCCGTCGGCGTCTTCCCGGATAAGTTTCACGTTGGTACGGACTCCGTATACCGTCATATCGCCCGCCATGGCCAGGGCTTCCAGGACATTTACCTTTTCGTTGCTTACGGTGAAGGTACCCGGGCGGGTTACTTCACCCAGTACGGAAATCTTGTAGTTGGCCATGCGGACGGTCACGATGGGGGCTTCTTTCAGATAGGAAGTCAGCTTTTCCCGGATCAGGTCTTCGGCCTGGTTCTTGGTGAGTCCGCCCACCTGCAGACGGCCCAGCACCGGGAAGTCGATTTCGCCCTTGTTGTTTACCAGGTATTGCTGGAGGGTAGGCTGGGTGGTTGTATTGATGTTGGTCAGGGCCGCGTTCAGCGGGGTCTGTACCGTCAGGTTGAACGGAGCGGATGCCTGCGGGTCGGTGGTGTTCACCGTGATGCTCAGCAAATCCTTCGGCATAATCTTGGCGTCGTACAAGGGGATTTCCTTGCCGTAATTGTTTACTGTCTCGATGTCCTGCATGTAGGGGACACTCTTGTAGGAAGTACAGCTGCTCATCAGGTCGGCAGCCAGTAGCGCGATGAATAAGTATTTTTTCATGTTCCGTAAAACTAGTTTCTTGGGTTGTCTATATCTGTTTGAGGTCGTTTCTACTTGAAGAGCTTGCCGAAGAACCCCTTGGATTTTCTGGAAGGGGTATCCTCTTCGTCCCGTTCGTAGCGCTCCACCAGGGTTTCGTAGCTGAGCTTGTATTTCACCATCTCGTAGATGGTACCCCAGTCGGGCAGTCCGCCCAGGTTGCGGTCGTCGATGAACAGGTCCACCTTCAGCTTGCGGGAATAATGGCGGTTGGCCCCTTTCTCTTCTTCGGGATAGTCGCGGTTGATGGCATAGAATTCTATCCCCCGTTCGCGGCAGTAGGCCACGGCTTCGTCCAGCAGACGGCCCTCACGCACACTCCACAGAATGAGGCGGTGCCCGTCGGCCTGCAGATGTTTCAGGGTTTCGAACGCGAAAGGAATCTCTTTCCCGATTTCCGGGTACTTATGTTCGACGAGGGTTCCGTCGAAATCAATGGCTATCAGCATATATATGAGTTGTTTTTTTAGTTGACAAGGTCTATCAGCTTTCAGCTTTCAGCTTTTAACTATTAACTATTAACTTTTAACTATTAACTTTTAATTTTTAACTGACTATTTAAGCACGCTTCGCGTCTGTCTGTCACAGCTATGGACAAACAGGCGCGAGGTATTCCGATATCGGAACAGGGTTTCAAGCTTATTCTATTTATAAATGCGTAAAAATAAAAAATACTGCACGACTTTGGGCTAATGATTAACGTTTTTTAATATTATTCGGTGCTGTCTGGCGTTGTTCCGTCGGATTACAAATCCGTCGGAACACCATTCAACTTTTAATTTTTAACTTTTAACTCAATACGCGTTCTTTTCTCCGTGGAATACATTGGCTACTGTCTTATAGATAATGAAGAGGTCCAGCCAGAAGCTCCAGTGTTCGATGTACCAGATATCGCCTTTGATACGTCCTTCCATATCTTTCAGCTCTTTGGTCTCACCCCGGAACCCTGTAACCTGGCTCCAGCCGGTGATACCCGGTTTCACGAAGTGGCGCACCATGTATTTGTTGATAAGCTTGGAATATTCTTCGGTATGTTTCAGCATGTGCGGACGGGGGCCGACGATGCTCATGTCGCCCAGCAATACGTTGATGAACTGCGGCATTTCGTCCAGGTTTGTCTTGCGCATGATGTTGCCCCATTTGGTCTTGCGCGGGTCGTCCTTGGTGGCCTGCAGGGTATCCGCTTCGGCATTCACCTTCATGCTGCGGAACTTGATGACGTAGAATTCCTTGTCGTTCAGTCCGTTACGCTTCTGCCGGAAGAAGAGGGGACCAGGCATGGTCAGCTTGGTCATGATGAAGACCACAATGAGGATGATGGGGAAGAGGGTACAGAGGAAAAGGAGGGAGAACACGATATCGAACGTCCGTTTCACAATCTTGTTGCTCATGAGGCTCAGCGGGTCATTGCGCAGGCTGAGGTAGGGGACATCGCCCAGCATGTTCAGGTACACGCGGTTCTGCAGGTAGTTGTGCAGGTTCGGTACGCTGTTGAAGTGTACCAGGTGGTTCTCGCAATAGTTGATGATGGATACGATGTAGTCCCGGTAGGCGGAAGGCAGCCCGCAGAACAGGTGCTGTACCTGCGGATGTTCCTGCAGATAGGCGATGACCTGACCGGGGGTACCCAGATACTGGCATTTGTCGGGATAGGCAGCGTTCGGTTCGAAATCGAAGTAGCCGCATACGCGGTAACCGGTGGAGGAATCGTCCATCATTTCGTGGTACAGTTCCAGGTTACTGGTAGTGGCCCCTACCAGAACCACATAGCGGAGGTTGCCCCCCATGCGGCGGTAAAGTTTTACCAGACTGCTGACAATCAGACGGAAAGCGCTGACTACCAGGAAGCACAGGCAGATGTAGGCCAGGTAGAAATAAGAATCTACCTTTACGTATTTCAATACGGAAAAGGCCAGCCCCGAAACGATGGCGAAATAGAAGATATTGCGGAATACCTTCATGACAATCTGGTGGGCGTACACTTTACGCAAGTGCAGGATGACGCTGTTCCGGCTGGCTACCAGCAGGTAACTGAAACTGATGATGAGCTGCAGGGCCCAGGTAGATACCGTAGGGTCAATGGCCGTACGGGTAGTGCGGCTGAACAGGTAGAACAGCAGGTTGTACAGGATGAAATCCCCCAGTTTCACACAGAAGACAATGACATCGTTGTAACGGTTGGTTTGCGTTTGCATAATAAAATGATAGTAGTTATAATTTTAATGAGGAAAACCGGAGGGGAAAGCCGGAGTTTTCTTCCCTTCCGGGTACGCTTCGCGGCTACCTGTCCCAGCGGGGGGACGGATAGGCGCGTGCGTAATTGTGATACTTTAACCGTGCAAAATTATGAAAAAAACAGTAAAACTCAAAATCGGGAATCGGTTTTTTGCTTTGTCTGACAACGAATTTTGTACGATTTGTAAAAAAGGGGGCTTATCTGTGGAAAGTCCGGCGGAAGGTGGAGAAACCGCTTGTGGAACGGAACTTTCCGGTTTCGGAAGCGTACGGTTAAGGAAAATTGGAGTTATCTGCCAAAAGCAATAAAAAAACAGGGAAAAGGTTTCTTTCGTATCGTATTTTTTCGGAGCTTTAGGGTCTTCAGAAATTATTATTGTCATTCTTTTTGTTAACCGTTAAAATGAGTAAAAAAAATCTAATGACGCCCAAAGAGCAACGGAGGCTCTTGGATGATACCTTGAATCACCTGTCGGATGAGCTGACCGTGTTGCTTGCCCTCGACCCTCAATTCTACACGTACGACCGCTGCTGTCTGCTCCGTCAGTTCTCCATCCATTTCCGGCGCCTTACCCTCCGTAACAACCGCATCAGACGCTCGTCTTCTTTCGGCAGAAGAAACTCCCTGTAGTACCCCGTCATTATCATTGACCCCCTTTGGCACTGATTTGTTTGTTCCTTTTGTTCCGGCAGATTTGTAATCTGCCGTCGGTTTATTCTGTCTTTGCCTGTCGTTTTGTTTCGGCAGATTTGTAATCTGCCGTTGTCTGGAACGGGGTTTGTTTGTTCCTTTTGTTTTTGTTTCGGCAGATTTGTAATCTGCCGCCGGTTTATTCTGCCTTTGCCCGTCGGATTGCAAATCCTCCGGAACGGGTTCTGTCTTTGCCCGTCGGATTGCAAATCCTCCGGAACGGGGAGGGGTGTCCGGAACGGGGCGGGCGGATTGCAAATCCTCCGGAACGTGGAGAGGGGGTCGGATTACAAATCCTCCGGAACGGAATCCGCTGGAACGGTGTCGGCAAACAGAAAAGTTCCAATTAAATATTATTCAATTTTAATATATGCTAAAAGTGCCGTATATTGACCGTTTTTATCTGCCTTACATCCTTTTTAATGGCTTAAATGTATGGAAAATACCCTATTTCTTTAACATTTGATATTCCCGGAAATACCCGTTACATTTGCCTAGGTCTTATTTAAAGGCCCAATAAATTTCTTTAATTTTAAAAATTCTATTCAAATGGAAAATCAACCGATGACGCTGTTCGCCAACGTGAACAGCAGACGGGGACACGCACTCGTGACCCTTGGGGAGTGGATGCAGCGCATCCGGACCGACCGGGACATCGCCCGGCTGGTGGAAAAACGCCGGGAATGCCTGAAGAACGGGCAGAACAACGAGGCAGACCGAATCAAACGCTCGCTGCCTGCCCTGGTAGCGGCAGGAAATTGTCTGACCGGCAGGAAAGTGGAATCGCTTACCGGGCGTACCGGCATCGCTCCGTTCGATTTTGACCATGTGTCCGAAGATTTGCTGGAGGAGGTACGGCAGAAGCTGCCGCAGTATGCGTGGGTGAAGGCCGTACACCGCACCTGTTCGCAGGACGGGCTCCGGGTATTTGTCAACGTAGGGGTAGTGCATCCCGATATCTATGCCGATGCTTACCGTAAGGTAGCGGAGTGGTTCCGCACGGAGACGGGACTGAGCTACGATCCGGCCTGTAAAGATCTGTGCCGGCTCTCTTTTGCGGCCGCGGATGCCGGTGCCTATTATGCCGACCGGACGGAGGTCTTTCCGTACCCGGAAGGATTCCGGCCTTTCGACTACACTGTGCCGGCGGGCGAGGATTTTTCTGAAGCGCATCATTATCCGAAACGTCTGCAGGAAGAGAACCGCATCATACGGATAGGGGACTTCCTGCGGAGATTTCTGCGCCGGAACCCGTTCGAAGAGGGCAGGCGGCATACGTCGCTGGTGCGGATGGGGCAGGAAGCCCGCTGGCGGCACCTGACCCGCGAAGACCTGGAAGTGCTGAAGCGGGAGGCTTATCAGACCTTGGGACAACTGTCGCCGAAGGAATATCAAGATGCCCTGGAATGGGGATATAACCACTCCGAAGAAGCTCCTCTGGCGTATATGGAAAAGGTTCATAAGGTCCAAAGGTTCACCCGTGCTGAACCTGACCGGACAGAAAAGGCTTTTCCCTGGGCAGAAGAGGAAGCGGATGGACGTGATTCGGAGGAAGAAGCGCTCAGTACAGCCCCTTATTTCGACCCCGAAGCCGTACAGTCGCTGCCGTCGATCTTCCTGCGCGGAATGGAGGTGGCGTCGACCCGCCGCCAGCGGGATGCCCTGTTGCTGGGAATGCTGGCGGTGCTGTCGGGCTGTGTGCCGGGGGTGCGGGTGCGTTATGCCGACAAGGAGCTTTCTCCGCATCTGTATGCCGCGGTACTCGGTCCGGCGGGAGCCGGCAAGGGAATCATCGCCTATGCCGCCGAGCTGGCACAGCCCATCCACCGGGAGCTGCTGGCGCAATGGAAGAAGGAGATGAAGGAGTATCAGGAGAAGCAGGTGGACTGGGAGCAGGAGGTGCGGAAAGCACTCCGGGAGAAACGGAGGCCGGATACGTCGCTTCGGGTGGAGGAACCGCCCCGCAGGGCCTTGCTGGTGCCGCCAAATACCTCGAAGAGTCAGCTGATAGCCGACCTGGAAACGGCCGGGGAAACAGGACTCATCTGCTTTACTTCGGAGATGGACGCGTTCTCGGCGGCCGTATCGACAGAATACGGAAAACATGCCCCGGAACTGCGCATGATTTATCACCACGAGCCGGTGGGACTGAACTATAAGGTGGACGGGCGGATGCTGTACGTGGCGCACCCGAGGCTGGCCATCTGCATGTCTGGCACACTGCAGCAGCTGGTGAATTTCGTGCCCAGCCGCGAAGACGGCATGATGAGCCGCATCAGCCTGTACATGTTGCCGGGTACGCCGGAATGGGTGTCGGCCGAACCGAACGGAAAGTCGGTGGAGCAGGAGAAACTGTTCGGCGAACTGGGGAAGGAGGTGGCCGGGCTCTTTCATTTCCTGGAGAAGTATCCCACGGAGGTGATCTTTACGGAAGCACAGTGGCGCATGCACGACGAACGCTTTACCTCCCTGCTGGAGCGGGTGCTGATGGAGGAAGAAGAGAATACGCAGGCCATAGTAAACCGTCATGGACTGATGGTGGCACGTATAGCCGCCCTGCTCACTGCCATCCGCAAGTACGAACAGCATGCGACGGCACGCGACTGCCTCTGCCTGGAGGGGGATTTCCGGACGGCCTTGTCACTGGTACAGACTCTGCTGGTGCATAGTCTGCGTATTTCGACCATGCTGGACAGTCACCGGGGAAAACGGCATCCGATGCGTATCTTCCACCAGGTGCAGCGTATTCTGGATGGATTGCCCGAAACGTTCAGCTATACGCAGTTCCTGGAGGCGACGGCGCTGATAGGGAAATCGCGCAGCACGGCCAAACGCACGCTGGACAGGGCTGTGGAGGCAGGACTCATCGAGAAGCTGGAGAACGGCTACCGGAAACTGACCCATTGACGGTGGTGAATGGAAAACAGGTGTCTGGCAGGATGCAAGAGGGTTGTGAACTCGGATTATGACCACATACATAGGCAGCATTTCCCGGAAAACGGGAGTATCGGTACGGTAAAGGGTCACTCGAATGAACCTTTGGACCTTGTGAACCTTCGGTAAGGGGAAAGAATCTATGAAAAGCAAAACGAACGGACACATTGCGTATTACGAACGGACGTCCGAAGGAAAACGTCCGTTCGGACGGGTAAAAACGAACTCGGAAATAGGTGGACGACGGAAATGACAGAATGTAGACACAACTGGAATTTGTGGGGGATATGTTTGCGTAGTCGGCAGAAAATCAGTATATTTAGAGAAAAATAAATCAGATACACAACATGGTAGAAGAACAGAATTTTCAGTTGCGCATCTACCGAAAGAACGAGCTGGCGATGCTGTATTTCCCGGACAGCAGCAAGCAGACGGCGATGCGCAACCTGGGGCGTTGGATACAGCACTGCAAACCGTTGCGGCAGGAGCTTCAGGAACGGGGATACGACAAGAACCGGAAATATTTCCTGAAACACGAAGTAGCCTTGCTGCTGAAGCATTTCGGGGAACCGTAAATCAATGAATAATTAATAATGCGAATCAGCAGTTGAAAACATCTTCTGATTCTTGAT